>Ga0209287_10000078_pt1 | contig 58973 bp, 56 predicted proteins | sample PPLLak3cmMay2015_2_FD_187255 | JGI IMG/M metagenome (GOLD analysis project Ga0209287, IMG submission 187255) | Freshwater sediment microbial communities from Prairie Pothole Lake near Jamestown, North Dakota, USA - PPLs Lake P8 Core (1) Depth... | ecosystem: Environmental > Aquatic > Freshwater... | reverse complement strand
TCCAGTTCCACTATTCCCTGCCTACCGGCAGGCAGGCATCATTCCAATACCATATGATAAACTTGTAACAAATTACAATTTAGAGTATTACTATCATTTCTTAAATCGAACTCACGTTAATGTACATTGTTTTCACTTTATAAAAAACTTTTACAAGAAAATCATACAATAATTAGAGAGCCAAAAAGATTTATTTGTACTTCGGTTTTATTTATCTTTTTTGATTCTAATTAGACCTTTATAAATATCTCTCTATTAGAATGATATAGATTGATTCCGCAAGATCAAATATTACTAGATGAAACATTTAATAATCGATTTCTGTTATAAGTTGAAGTTTCTAAATTTGCAGCTGAAAACAATGTTATAAACCAATAAAGAATTTTAAGATGTTCAATAAGCTGATTGCAGCGATGCTGCCCTATTTTCCTAAAAAATTAATCTGGATTTTTTCAAAGCGTTACATTGCAGGTGAAAGTGTTGCAGATGCCATTCGTGCTTCGAAGGAGCTGAACGCACAGGGTGTAAAAGTAACCATCGATATTCTTGGTGAGTTTATCAAAACCCTTGGCGAGGCAGAAAAGAACAAAGTTGAGTACATCGAGCTGATTGACACCATTGAAAAGGAGAAGATTGACGGAAACTATTCGCTTAAGCCAACCATGTTCGGGCTCCTTCTCGATAAGGACGTTTGCTATATACATATTCGCGAGATTGTTGCTAAAGCTGCATCTTATGGTAATTTCATTCGGGTTGATATGGAGGATTCTCCTTGTACCGACCTTGAAATAGAGCTTTACAGAAAATTAAAAGCTGAGTTCCCTAAACATGTTGGATTGGTTGTTCAGGCTTATATGAAGCGTACCCTTCCAGATATTACGAATTTAATGGATATTCATACCACTGAAATCCCTTTGAATTACCGCCTTTGCAAGGGAATTTACGTTGAACCCGCAGCCATTGCTTACAAGAAGTACGAAGAGATTAATGAGCATTTTCTTGAAGATTTAGAGTTCATGTTTAAGAATGGCGTTTATCCCGGTATTGCCACCCACGACAAACCGTTAGTTGATGGTGCATACAAACTAATTGAAAAGTATAATGTACCCAAAAATATGTACGAGTTTCAAATGCTATACGGTGTAACACCCGAACTTCGCAAGTCGATAACAAGCAAGGGTCACAACATGAGGGTTTACGTACCATACGGCAAGCAATGGTTTGGTTACTCAACCCGCCGATTAAAAGAAAATCCCAAGATGGCTAGTCTGATTATTAAGGCACTGTTTTTTAGAGGATAACTTCTAAATACATTTCAAGCAAAAAGCGCAAAGTATAGTTTTTAACTAGCTTTGCGCTCTTTGCATTTTGCTTCTGTACTCAGAAAAAAATCAAAAAGACTTATTCTATAAGCCCCTCAACCCTAGAACATATTGAGCTTTGAGTTCCTTTCAACTTCTCAGCGATTACTGGTTTAGTAATTCTAAACCTTAGTATTTTTAAATCCAGTACCGTTGTATAGTAAAACCTCCGCCAATTATATGCAATTACAGCACCAATAATCAAACTTACGAAGTAGTATAAAGTGTAAATACCATTCCCTGAGATTGCCCAAAACAGGGAAAGTTGAATTATATAAGCGATTGGAAACAAGAACATGGCAACAACAAAACGGATGGAGCTGATAAACTGAACATCCTTAACCTTCTTGCTGATAAGAAAAGCACCTGCAACTGGAATAATGTTATTTATATATCCCCAGATAAAAAGAGGCAATGTGATTAATAGTAAAGGGAGTTTAATTAATAAACCCCAAAGCTTTAGACTCGAAGTTTGAATTGATTTAAATGTTAACCCTACCTCTTTAGCTAAGCCTGAATGGGTTTTAACATCATCCATTAAGGTTTGAAATGAAGATGGTTGGTCAATTTTCATCTTATCTACTGCAGCAATCATCCTCTTGTCAACATCAAAGCCCGTGTTTTGATGCTTAGACAATTGTTTCTCTTCCAGATATGCTGGTGTAAATATTTCTCGAAGATTTTCGTACTCCTCATAGTTAGCCTCATCGTCAATCTGAATCATCTCCTTTTTTATACCAGCTTCAAGCTCCTCTATAAGAGCATTATATGCTAATGCAGGGTTTTGTCGGTATAGTTCAAGGTGTTTGCTGACATCAATTGCCTCACCAAATCGAACAAGCAATTTACTTCGAAGGTTCACGTAGTTACTATAGCTTAGCCCAACGGGAATAATATGAATTTTCAGCTCGTTGTTACAAGCATCCTCTGCCTGAAAGGCGATACGGGCAATCCCCTTTTTCAAGGGTCTTAATCTTCGCTGCCCAAAGTGACTGCCTTCAGGTAGAATTCCTATACCATTGTGGTTTTTTAGCACGTCAAGCGTTTTACGAAATACATCATCGTTTAGGGATAGGTTCTGGTAACCATCGCGAATACGATAAACAGGGAGTATCTTTAGAAAAGTAAGAATCTTCGTCAGCATAGGCGTTTTAAAAACATCGGCCCGAGCCAGAAAAACTGGTTGACATCGACGAGAGACTAGAATTGCCAACGCATCGATCAACGAATTCTGATGGTTAGCCGCAAATATCAAACTCTTATCGAAAGGAACTTTATCCTGTCCTATAATCGTTGTCTTAAAGTATATCTTAAAACAAAAGTCGTGATACGATTTCAGTAGATGATAGCCAAAGGACCACTGTTCAATTTTCTCTCTATCTGTAGGCATATTTTACAATAATAATACAATTCGTTGTGTGTAAAAATGTATAAATCTTTTGAATTTGCCAAAAGGGCACGAATCGAGGTTCATATTTTCTTCAACTCCAGCTAATCTTTTTAGTCATTTTCACGTTACTAGAGCGAAAGATGTATTTTAATAACGAACATAGATTATTAGAATCAATAAAAACCTTATTTTTGAAATAGTTGAATTTTTATCAAATGCAGCAAAACATCTTCAAAAAGATATTTCGTTTTTACTACGATGGTTTCAAAAGTATGACTTTAGGTAAAACCCTATGGGTTATTATCATCATTAAGCTTTTCATCCTGTTTTTTGTACTTAAACTATTCTTCTTTCCTAATCTACTCAAGAAGAATTATAGCACCGATGAAGAGCGCAGCCGACATGTAATTGAACAATTAACTAATAAAAAATAACGCCCCCTATGACTGAAAGTATGGACCTTGCAGTGGTCAGCTGGTCGAAAGCACAGTTTGCCTTAACGGCAATGTATCACTGGATATTTGTACCGCTAACGCTAGGACTTGCATTTATCATTGCCTTTATGGAAACGCTTTACGTCAAAACTGGCGACGAGGAGTGGAAAAGGATTACAAAATTTTGGATGACGCTATTCGGAATCAACTTTGCGATAGGCGTTGCTACGGGTATTATCCTTGAATTTGAGTTTGGCACCAACTGGAGCAATTACTCGTGGTTTGTAGGTGATATTTTTGGTGCTCCGCTTGCTATCGAGGGTATTATGGCTTTCTTTATGGAAACCACCTTTATTGCAGTAATGTTCTTCGGATGGAATAAGGTGAGCAAAAAATTCCATTTATTATCAACTTGGCTTGTAGCCATTGGTGCGAACCTCTCCGCGCTATGGATATTGGTTGCCAACGCTTGGATGCAATATCCCGCAGGTATGCAATTCAATCCCGATACCGCTCGGAACGAGATGGTCAACTTTTGGGATGTGCTTTTATCACCCGTTGCTGTGAATAAATTTTTGCACACCATTTCGCAAGGGTTTTTACTCGCATCGGCATTTGTGGTTGGGGTAAGCGCATGGTATCTGCTAAAAAATCGTCATAAACTATTAGCCAAACGAAGTATAATTATTGCATCCGTATTCGGACTGCTCTCCTCCATTTTTGTTGGTCTAACCGGCGATGGATCGGCATACCAAGTTTCGCAAAAGCAACCGATGAAACTTGCAGCAATGGAAGGATTATACAAGGGAAGCGAAGGTGTAGGATTAGTTATGCTGGGTATGCCTACACCCGGCAAGGTCTATAACGATAATAAAGACCCTTTCATTTTTAAACTCGAAGCGCCCAAATTGCTTTCAATCCTCGGCTATCATGATAAAGATGCATTTGTACCTGGAATAAATGATATTATTGAAGGTGGCTACATCTACAAGAATAAGAATGGCGAAGAGGCAGTTGCACTTTCAGCGGCTCAGAAAATCGAAAAAGGGAAACTTGCCATTCAGGCACTTGGAGACTATAAAGCCGCTTCCGACGCAAAAAACAAAGAGATGATGGTTTATCACAAAAAGATTCTAGATGATAATTTTGAATACTTTGGCTACGGATATCTAAAAGATGCTTCAGCCACCATCCCGAGTGTGCCTTTGGTATTCTATAGTTTCAGGGTAATGGTGGGCATAGGATTGCTTTTTATCGTATTCTTTGCCCTTGTCCTATATCTTGTTCTCGAAAAGGATTTAGAACAAAAAAGATGGCTATTAAAGGCATCTATCTTTATGGTTCCAATGGCGTATATAGCTAGTCAGGCAGGTTGGATTGTTGCCGAGGTTGGTCGTCAACCTTGGGTGATACAGGATATTCTTCCAACGGTTGCCGCTGTATCGAGGATTGAGGCAGGGGCAGTTCAGGTAACTTTCTTCCTATTCCTGATTATTTTCACTACGCTGCTAATTGCCGAGATGAAGATTATGTTTACACAGATTAAAAAAGGACCAAAAGAAGAGGGAGGAAAATAGCCATGATCGATAGCACATACATCTTATTACAGCAATACTGGTGGTTAATTGTATCACTACTTGGAGCATTATTGGTATTCCTACTTTTTATTCAAGGCGGACAAACATTGATTTATACCCTTGGAAAAGACGAATCGGAACGAACGGTTCTTGTTAATGCTCTTGGCCGTAAATGGGAGTTAACCTTTACAACACTTGTAACCTTTGGAGGAGCATTCTTTGCATCGTTTCCTTTATTCTATTCTACAAGTTTTGGCGGTGCCTACTGGGTTTGGATGGCAATACTATTCTGCTTCATCATTCAAGCAGTATCATATGAGTTTAGAACAAAACCTAACAACTTCTTAGGTCGTCGAACCTTTGAAGCATTCCTTTACATCAATGGTTTATTAGGAACCATTCTTCTTGGTACTGCTGTTGCTACATTCTTCACAGGTTCGTTATTTTCAGTAAACAAGATGAACTTAACGAATATTGCCAACCCTATTATCTCATCGTGGCAAACACCTTGGCATGGACTAGAGGCTGCACTAAACCTACACAACCTATCGTTGGGATTAGCTGTATTCTTCCTTGCCAGGATTTTGGGGCTACTTTACTTTATGAATCATGTGAATAGCAATGAAATATTTGTTCGTGCAAAGAAGCATTTGCTCTACAATACAATTCCATTCTTGGTATTCTTCTTAACCTTTGTCATTTGGTTAATCCTTCGCGATGGTTTTGCGGTAAACCCTGCAAATGGTCAAGTGTTTATGGAACCATTCAAATATCTTCATAATCTACTTGCCATGCCAATAGTGCTCGCCATGTTTTTAATTGGAGTTGTACTAGTTCTTTGGGGAATTGGAAAGTCGTTGGTTATCTATTACACCAAGGGAATCTGGTTCACTGGGTTAGGAACGGTACTTACCGTGCTAGCGCTATTCTTAGTTGCTGGATATAATAATACGGCATACTATCCATCGACATTCGACTTGCAAAGTTCATTGACCATCATCAACAGCTCTTCGAGCAAGTTTACACTAACTGTAATGAGCATTGTATCGCTGCTTGTTCCTTTTGTGGTGGCCTATATCTGGTACGTTTGGAAATCGATGAATAGCAAGAAGATTGATGCTGAAGAGATGAAGAGCGAGGGGCATATTTATTAGTTGACGCCTGCCTGCCGACAGGCAGGGTTGTCAGTCGTTAGTTGACAGTAGAACATTGTAAATGATTTGAAGGCGTTAGTAAAAAAATGAAATATTGATTAGGTGGCTTTTGAACTTTGAACTTTGAACTTTAAACTTTAACCTTATTATGAAATACTTACCACTTATACTCTGGCTACTTACCTGGCCGCTGCTAATTTATGTCAGCTTAAAGCTATCAACTTTAGCATTAAATTATTGGGAAAAGAAGAGAGTAAAGGAATAGCATTTCGTTTACGGATACACTAAAATGATACCATAATTGCAAAGCACCCAAAGGGTAAATTTACTTTGAGTGCTTTGCGATTTCCCTGCCTACCAGACAAGCTTTGTGACCTTTGCGGCTAAAATTATTTTTGAGAGAGAAATCCTACTTCTTAATCGAATCCAAAATAAATTCAACTAATCTACCTGCCGATTCTTCGGGTGTTTCCCTATCTGTGTATAGAACTAAGTCAGGATTGATAGGGTTTTCGTACAAATCGTTTATCCCAGTGAAATGAAAAAGTTTATCGGAATGATCATCGGGCAATAATGCTCTTTTATATAGACCCTTGGGGTCTCTTCGGATTAAAGTTTCTATAGCACAATCTATCCAAACTGTTTTAACAAATTTCGAACTATCCGACAGTTCTTTCCTAATGCTCTCAAACGGATTAATCGCCGATATTATTGATATAACATTATGCTTTAGCAATAGCTTTGCTACAGTCCCTAATCGATGCAAATTCTCCACCCTATCCTCATAAGAAAAGCCTAAATCCTTGCAAAGGGACTTACGGTACTCATCCCCGTCAATGACCTCAATATTGACATTATTTGCTGCTAGTTTTTCTTTAACTAACGTGGCAATAGTTGTTTTTCCTGAACCCGATAGACCGGTAAATTGAATTAATAGCATATTATGAATCATCTATATAATCTACTCCTCAATTTCTAGCTTAGGATCAGAGGCAAACATACCTGCTAAATCTCCACCAACCAAAAAAACATTTATTCTTTTATCCTTTTTAATCAAAATTGTATCCTCAATGGCTCCATCGTTATAAAAGATTCCTGCTTTAGCATGAAAGGGAACACGTAATATGTATAAACCTGTATCTATTTTAATGGTCTTATCAACATCGTATCTTTCGTTCGGGTCGTTACCATTCAACTTCTTAAGAGAGTAAACCTCATCAACAATTTTATAAACCTTTGATTGGGTTTGTACTCGAACAGAGCCTTTGGGGTTATTACTGCATGAAATCATAATTGCAGATAAAAAAACAAAATATAGCGTTTTCATTATGCGAAGTATTAATAAGAACAATACAATTGCTATTAGGAAATGGAATATATCAAATATGGTAATTTAAAGATAATTTACAAAAAAAGCAACCTGAATTATTGACTTCGTCGAGCTTCGCTAAGCCTACCTGTTAACTATCTAATTCGATTCTTTACATCAAAAAAAATGATTAGGATAAAACCGTTTCAAAGAATCAGCAACATTACGTGCCACAATTTTACGCCCTCTCTCAGCATAATGCTCAGTAGTCCAAGTAGTATCGGTGTACTGATTGTTAGGTACACATTCCAAATTATCAACTACAAGAACTCCATTCCGATGATACCGCTTAACCAGTAAATCTCTATTCTGCTTGATCAAAAATATTAGCTCATCACCGATAAGCTCCTGTGCCTTTTCAGTATTTTCAGCCATAAAATTGAATATAAGATTCCAATTACGCTCTCGAGCCAGCATAACAATGTTATCGAAATCTTTAATCCTCGGATTTTTAACAGTATCAATCTGAAAAGCATAGGTTTTTATGTAATGGCAAGCAAGTTCGGTTAGCTTATAATTTTTAGAACCGTCAGGGTTCTTCATGCCTTCATGAAACATTGCTCTATCCCATTCCTTTACCGTCTTATTTTTCAAAGGGAATGGCACTTTAAGCTCAATAGTTTTCCATTCGTGCTTATACATTTTTTCAAGTTCAGCCTCGCTCCGATTATCGTACCCCTTAAAAGCCAATAAAAATCGCCCAACTAGGGGTGGATAGCCCCTTAGAAACACGGCATATTTCTGTATTTGAGGCTCAAGCGATGAGTAAATCCAGTTGGCATCGAATGATCTTAGGTTTAAGGTAACGATTACCGTTTTAACAGCCGAACTTTCGGGGATATTCTTAAGCAATAGATAAAAAATCTCAGCATGAGCCGCAGGTTTTGTAATATCGCCAACCCTTAGCGTTGGGTAGTAATCGCCAATAAAAGCGCTTATCGAACGTTTGTCTATATCATCCTCACGGCAATTGGTATTCGATGACTCACCAACGTAAACCACCTCACAGCTATCCTTCACCACCTTTCTCACCCCATTAATAACCTCCGAATGAGTCTGAATATCCTTTTCGTAGTAGGTGTATTTGTAAAGATAATTCATGCAGATAAGGACAATTACGATTACCCCAATTTTATAGTAAAATGATTTTGGAATCATACCTTATTTATTAAAATTGAAAATAGATAAAAGGAAAATTATCGACATTGGAAAACACAATAATCATTAATATCATAGCAATATATAACGACCATCGAAACGTTAGATGCCTTTTATTGCACCAAACATCGAACCTATTGTTCAACAAAACGCTATCGAGGGTAATAAAAAACAACAGGAAAAGCCAAATTTTTGGATCGACACTAAAGTCGTCACTAACGCTAATGTTTCTGATCAGCGATTTTACGATAAGCTTTACCTGAGTAAAATCGGTAGCCCTGAAAAGCACCCAGGTAAACGAAACGATTACAAATGTTTTTATGGTATTAAATATCTTACGGATTGTATTTTGCCCTTTATCCTTTTGAGTTTTAAAAACTCTATTAACCAAACCCTCAACGATAAGTAAAACGCCATGGGTTAACCCCCAGATTACGAATGTCCAATTTGCGCCATGCCATAATCCGCTTAGAATAAAAACAACAAGAATATTTATTGCCCATCGATGAATTTTAACCCTACTCCCGCCCAAAGAAAGGTAAACGTAATCGCGAAACCAGGTGGAGAGTGAGATATGCCATCGATGCCAGAACTCCCCGATGCTACTCGAAAGGTAAGGATTTCTAAAATTATCCATCAAATTATAGCCCATAGCCTTAGCACAACCGATAGCAATAGAAGAGTAGCCAAAAAAATCGCAGTAAATTTGGAATGAATAGAATAGCAATCCGTTCAGAATACTCAAAGAGCTGAACGACTCAGGTTTTGAGTAAATTTGGTCAACGTACACCCCGAGGTTATCGGCAATCACCATTTTCAAAAAAAGCCCAAACAGTACAAGGCGTAAACCTTCAATAAGATTTGAATACTGAAATGGCTTCTCCTGTCTAAGCTGAACTAATAGATTTTGTGGGCGTTCAATAGGTCCCGTTACAAGCTGCGGGTAAAACATCACGTACAAGGAGTATATTCCAAAGTGTTTCTCTGCCCTTTGATTTCCTCTATAAACCTCAATAACATAGCTTAAACTCTGAAAAGTATGGAAGGACAGACCTATGGGTAGAATAAATTGAATCATCTTTTCGGGATAGTAGAAATCAAAACGATGGCTTAGCGCAAGCATGTTATGATTGAAAAAATCAAAATATTTAAAAACAAATAGCACCAAACAGGTTGATATTATGCTAATTATCAAATACCTCTTTTTCTTTATTTCATCCGACTTCTCAATCCAAATAGCGGCTAGGTAATCGATTATTATGGTAGTAAACAGAATGAAGATGTACTGCGGAATAAAGAACATATAAAAAATACAACTCGCAACGAGCAGATGCATCCATCGGTAGTTATGAGGTAAGAGGAAAAAGAGTAGGGTAACTATTGGAAAGAAAAGTAAAAACTCGATTGAATTAAAAAGCATTGTAAGTAGGTTTATCAGATGTGTTATGGTAAAAAAAGTCAAGCACCAGTACCCTTTCCATACTAATTCCTTATTAGCTTAACATTTCATCGCTTAAAAATATTCAAAAACTCGTGAATTAACAAACCAGATATCAGTTTACGATGCCTTCAAACATCAATTTAACTTATCCGAATTGAATTAAAAAACTACAGTTCAGTGTCGTTTAAAGAATTTAACACAAGCATGTCCTGCGGGCAATGCTTGGTTAATAGTGATTGTTCCATTGTTCCATGTATTAATATCAACGTAAAGTAAAAATTGCTAAATTGAAGCCGTTATTTTTGCCAATCGATTGGCATTATGGGTTGCAATATTGTACATACATTTCAAATATTCAATATGAAGCATATATACTTAATCCGTTGCGTGTTGGCTATTATACTTTTCATATCCGTTCCATCTGAACTAGTAGCATCCAAATCGCCCAATCCGCCAGACTATCAAACAAAGTACGATTCGGCACTTGTTCGCTTCGAACAGGCAAGTGAAAAGATAGAACAAATTGAACTGATGATTAAAGATGGGAAACAGCTCATTAAGGAGGGAACAAGGGATGTTAAGCGAATAACCAAAGAGATAAATTCCCTAACAAAAAGCCATAATAGAAATTTGAAAGGGTATGAGTCTCAGCTGAAATCGAAAGATCAGGAAGAGCGTACAGAGGCAAAAACGGCTGTTCGAGAGCTAAAAACAACATATAAAAGCGAACTCAAGGAGCTGAAAACCGCTTTGAAGGAGAGTAATAAAAACCTGAGTAATGGGAAGCAGCTGGTAACAAGAGGAAAAACCAAACTGATTAGCGCAAAGGAAGCCAAGAAGCGAGCAGAGGAGAAGCTCAAAATTGCAAAGAATAACCTAAAGAAGGCAAAGTAAGTACATAACCCATGTGAATCATTTTCTTAAAAAAAAGAATAGACTTTATATAGATTAAGCGTCAACTGTTAATAGTAAACATTGATAATCAGCATATTTAAAATCTAATCAGTATAATATTTACTAGTGTAATGTTAAGTATGTATTATTACATTTTTAGTAACTATTCAGCAGTAATCGAATTGAACAAAAACCACGGAGACACAGCCTGTCCCGATGTATCGGGAGAGAGAGCACGGAGAACCACAACTTGTCCCGATTTATCGGGAGAGGCAATTATAAAAAACGTCTGAGTCTCAAAATGCAAAAGAATCACTAACACGAAAAACATAAATATTTTCTCTGTGAAACTCTGTGCCCTCCTTTTCTCCGTGGTGAATAGTTACCATTTTTATTTTAACCGATGGGTTAACCCATCGGTTGTTGTTCTGAATGCTATTACGTCATTGTATGATTAACGGCTAGGAGCCCAGTGGAGGAGCGGGGTCAGCGTTCTTATCCCCCGATAAGAACGCCCCAGGCGGGCGAAACAGTTGGATTGTCTAGACATCCCCCACATTGGGTACACCCCTTGTTAGGGGTAGATTTTATTTTCTTATCAATCGTTTAATGATTTTCCAACAACTTGTGTATAAACAATTTTTTCATTTTCATTTAGTCCAATCAGATTGTGTAATTTTTCTCTGTTTACTAATCCTAATAGTACTGTACTTAAATTGGCTGCGGCACAATACAAGTAAACATTTTGACTTATAAATCCTGTATCGGCTGTTGAAGTAAACCATTTTTGTTCATCATCTTTGAATTGAAATGTTTTTAGTCTTGTATAATCCGAAACGTAAATCAATCCAACGGGAGCAGAACGCATCATTTTCTGTGTACCAATATTTTCTCTAATGTCTTTATTGTCGACTCGAATCAATTGATGATTTTTCTCTTCGTAAACGTAAACTCCGTCTGATAAAGCAATATATACTTTAATCTCCTGTGAGTTACAGGCAGATGGAGCAGTCCTTCTACTCTTACTTCTATTCGTCTCTTTATGCGTAATTCCACAAGCAGCCCACAGTAAATTTGAAATTTCTTGCTTCGAAAGCTCTGAATCTTGCCATTTTCTTTTAGTCCGACGTTTTTCAAACGCTTTCATTAATGGGAATTCAAGGTCTTTTTGTGGCTCTGGAAGTTTAATAAAATCTGTCATATATTTTTCAATTGTATTTTGAAACAAAGCTATAACGTTTTAAAATATTTCTTATAAGCAATCAATACAAATTTTAAATATATCAGATATACTGTTTGTTACAATGTCTTTTCAAACTTACTGCTAACAATAGTATATAAGCAATATTTAATCTTGAATCTTCAGTATTTTGCTATAAGATAAACCTGTACGATTCAACAGTCATAAAGGGAGGCTAAAATCAATAGGAAAGATTATGTGTAATAGGTTTATGGGATTACAAATTTTCACGTTGTCGAAGGACAAGTGTGCTGGTTTCTACTCCAACACCGTAATTTAAAGCAGCAATCCGATAACAAGCTTTTATGCGTAGTACTTCGGTGCTATTTTTTTGTGCTCAGCGGTAAGCAGCTGGTGAACCTCCTTGGCAATTTCAGCAGTGCTTTTATCCTTAAATGATTCGTAAGGAATTTCGGGTAGTACCCGAATATCAAAGGTTTGACGACCACCAATCATTCCGTTTTTCGGTAAAGTTTCAAGGGTTCCGTTCAATACTACTGGTAGAATTGCCACCTCGGCTTTCTTGGCAATCATGAATGCACCATCCTTGAATCGGCGTATAGCACCGTCTTCAGAGCGTGTTCCTTCTGGGAATATGAGGATTGAACTACCCTGCTTGATATGAGCGATAGCCTTTTGCATCATCTGAACGGCACTGCGTGCGCTATTCCTGTCGATGGCGACATGCCGGTTGAGGGTAAGATTCCAACCAATAAATGGCACCTTGAATAGCTCACGCTTGGCAATCCACTTGAAGTGGGTAAACAAGCGGTATAGCACAACAATATCGAGTGCGCTCTGATGGTTCGATACGATTACATAGGTCTTCTTCGAATTAATATTCTTTCGCCCCCTGATGTCGATTCGCCATAGCGGGTTACCCCAAATGAATATTAGCGCCCAGAATATAGAATACCTATGTAAAAGCCAGGTTCGTTTATCCCACCAGAAGGTTAATAGCCAGATTAAAAAATCTATTGCAAACAGCGGAAAACACGAAACAATTAGGATTACCCAAACGATAATGGAGTAAATAATTTGAACTATTTTGAGGAATGGGTTTGCGCTCATGATTTTGATTCCTATTTTTGAACACTATGTTTTTTACAAAAGTAATTTAACGATTATAATTTACAAGCATGCAACCCCTCAAATCAGGACAGGTTATTGCATTATGGTTTCTTCGTATAACCTTAGCGCTATACCTATTCTTCGACAATATTTATAGTTTAAGGCAAATCAGCTTTGAGAGCCTGCGATTTTACATCGCCTTTGCCTTTGTAATCTTTGCTATTTTGTTGTTAGTGGGCGGATTTCTTTCGAAACCAGGTTTGACGGTTATTTCAGGGCTTATCATTTTTTTACTTTCGGCTTATCAGCTGTTTGTTTCCTATGGCGGAACGTTCGATGTTGGGCTGATATTGTACTTGTTTCCATTGTCTATCGGTTTTTTCTTTTTATGCCAAGGGAATAAGTGATTTTTATTTTTCCGCTTTGAATCAAACTGATGATATGTTAATTTTGTTATTTTTATATCTAATTAATGGCATCGACTTTGTTCCGATAATGAAAGGGGTATATTTATCCAATGCTGAATATGCAGAGATTACATAAAGGTTTTATATTCGTTTTCGCTTTGCTCTTAACATCAGGAGCAGGTTGGGCGCAGGATGCTGTTAGGGTTGATACCATCATTCTCGTCAGCGGCAAGAAGATTCTTGGTAAAATACATGGCGTTTCGTCCATAAAGGTTACGTACTATCCGCAGAATAAAACGAAGCAAGAGGAGCTTGCCCGCAAGCAGGTGCAAAAAATTCTTTACAGCACGGGTAGAAAGGAAGTTTTTAATAAACCAGCTTTTGAGATGGTTGGCGAGCGCGATTTTAAGACCATCGTTCTAACCGATAACCCCGAGGAGGTAGCTGGTTTGTATGATTTGGGGAAGGTTGAGGCAAAATCATCGAAAAATGCTAGGAGTGCTAAATCTGCTCAGCAGAGCGCAGATATTCGTCTTCAAAAGAAGGCTGTAAACATGGGCGCATACATCGTTCTGATTATAAAACGTGAATCGAAAGGGGGCTATGGTGAAATACCTACCCATTTGGTTGAAGGTGTTGCCTACGGTCTTGATCCCCCCAAGGAACAGCCTAAGAAGTAGTGTAATAATCATTTTCTCTGAGTGTGCTATTACGGTAATCGATTATGAATGCTCAGAAAAGGCCTCCAAGTAATTCCTCCAACGATATTTGAGGTAAATAATAATTCAAATCAACCTTTGACAGCCTATTGGCGATTTCATCCATGTCGTGTGGGCATCCATTGAGCAGTTTTTCAAGGTGTTCTATACGGTTTTTGACAATCATACTCCCGCTAAAAGCTATTGAGCGAATTAAGCCCTTCTCAGCGCTAATCTGAATGCTCAACGTCTTGTCGCCAATGGGAATCTGTTTATTAAGAATATACGATGGTGAATAGCCATAGTTCCAATCCCATGTTGAGTATTTGATTGAAATCAGCTGGTTGATTGAGCTTATATCCTTAATACTTAGCTGATATTCATTAGTATTCGGGGATCCCTCTTTAATATGATTCAGTATGAGGCTAGTGAAATCGTCAATGCTGATATTATGGTTTAAATAGTCTGATATATTCGCTACTTGGCTTCGGATGGATTTAACCGCACTGTCGGTGTAAGTGCTCGGGTTGATTTTAATCGATTCATTCAGTTCATCGAGGTTCGAGTTGAATAGCAGTGTTCCATGATGCAAAATCCTATTCTTATAGATATGCTCCGCATTCCCCGAAATTTTTTTTTCGCCAACCCGAATATCATTCTTCCCTCCAATTCGTGCATTAACCCCAAGTGCTTGGAGGATATCGATAATGGGTTGCGTATGCCTTTTAAAATCAACCATGCTTCCCTCGGTGCCATTGGCAACGAATGTATAGTTGATATTGCCCAAATCGTGATAGACCGTTCCTCCTCCCGATAAGCGTCGAACAACTGGCAGCCCTCTTCTTCTAACAAATTCGAGGTTGATTTCGGCCATGGTGTTCTGATGCTTGCCCACGATAACCGATGGTTCGTTACGATAAATAATAAAAAATTCATCGGAAAAACTCTTCAGCAAGTACTCCTCTGAGGCGATATTGAAGTAGGGATTGGTGGATGGTTGGTAGATGAGAAACATTGACAATGAAAATTTAGAAATGTATAATGGAAAGGTCTAACTGCCAGTAGGCAGGCAATTATCAAAATCTCAAAGCAATAAAATTTAAACTACACCCATTTCATCCTATTTATGAAGTAGTTTGCAGGCAGCCATAGGCTAATACCAATACCTGCACCAAGGATTGCTCCGCAGATCACATCACCAGGGAAATGAACGCCAAGGTATATCCTGCTATACGATACGAATGCTGCCCAAATTAGAAGGCTGTAAGTAATCCATCGCTTACTGAAAAGCAACGAAAGAAAAACGGCTACTCCAAAGGTATTCGCTGCGTGTGACGATACAAAGCCGTACTGTCCACCACACCTGCCCACCAAATGGATTAAGCCTTGAAGCTCTGAGTTATGACAGGGCCTTAGCCGCTGAAAAACATTCTTGAATAATCCTACCGAAAGTTGATCGGTAGCAACCACAACTATGGCAATGGCTATAAGCCACCAAAGGGTTTTCCACCTGTTCTTAAGGGCTATAAAAAATATGATGAGTAGGTAAAGCGGTAGCCAGTTTAGCTTCCCCGAAGCGAAAATCATTATAGAATCCCAAAAAGGAGAGTGAATCCCGTTGAGCAGAAGGAAGAGCTGGCTATCCCATTTCAACAATATTTCAACCATTTGGCTATTCGTAATTTAGTTGCTTCCAAAGTAAATCTTTCAGCTGCGTTATCCCAGTACCTGTTTGGGATGAAATAAAAATGTGTGGAATTTTCTTTGGCAGCTCCTTTTTTATCTCCTTCATCAGCTCATCGTCAATCAGGTCGGATTTGGTGATCGCTAGCACCCTTTTCTTATCTAATAGGTCAGGGTTGAACATCTTCAGCTCGTTAACAAGGATATTATACTGCTTTTGAATATCATCGCTATCGGAGGGAACCATGAATAGTAGCATCGAATTCCGCTCTATATGCCTTAGGAAACGAAGACCAAGTCCTTTACCTTCGTGGGCGCCCTCGATAATCCCTGGAATGTCGGCCATGACGAACGAACGACCATCGCGGTATTCCACAATTCCAACGTTGGGAACAAGCGTAGTGAAAGCGTAATCAGCAATTTTGGGTTTGGCCGCCGATACCACCGATAGCAGCGTTGATTTTCCTGCGTTGGGGAATCCAACAAGCCCTATATCGGCTAGTATTTTAAGTTCAAGTATTACATACCCTTCCTTCTCGGGTTCACCGGGCTGAGCAAACCGAGGGGTTTGTAGGGTTGCGGTTCTGAAATTCCAATTCCCCAATCCGCCACGGCCTCCCTGCATCAGCATCACCTTTTCATCCTTCTGGGTGATCTCGCAGATTATCTCATTGGTCTCAGCGTTTTTGGCTACCGTCCCAAGGGGTACCTCGATGACAATATCCTGACCATCGGATCCTGAGCAAAGCGCACCCGTTCCACCACCACCGCTCTCGGCAATTACATGCCTTTTGTACTTTAGATGGATTAGAGTCCAATGCTGTTCACTACCCTTTAGGTAAATGTCGCCGCCACGACCACCATTGCCGCCATCAGGACCTCCTTTGGGAATAAACTTCTCCCTGCGGAAGTGAACGCTACCCGCCCCGCCTTTGCCCGAACGGCAGTATATCTTAACGTAATCTACAAAGTTTGTTGCTGACATAATCCCTTCCCCTCAAATCTAGTTGGATGCTATTGGTATTCTTTTATTGCTTGGCAAAGTCTCTCAAAAATTTCATCGATTGAACCCATACCATGAATGGCCACATATTTGTTTTGTGCTTTATAGTAATCGGCTACAACTTTGGTGTATTCATCGTAAACTTTTATCCTGTTTTCAATAACACTAACATCCTGATCGTCCGCACGGTTCGATTGCAACCCCCTATTCATTAGTCGCTTAATTAATTCATTGTGCTCCACCTCAAGCACCATCATTAGGTTAATGCACAGCCCTTTGCTGGTAAGCATTTTGTCGAGTTCCTGCGCCTGTATAGTGGTTCGAGGAAATCCATCGAAAATAAAGCCCTTCGCATCTTTATGCTCATCGAGTTCTCGACTGATAAGTCCTATAACCATTTCATCGGGAACAAGTTCTCCCTTATCGATAATTTTTTTTGCCTCAAGCCCGAGTGGGGTTTGATTCTTAATTGCAGCACGGAGTATATCACCGGTTGAAAGATGCTTAAGTTTATATTTTACGATTAATTTCTCCGATTGAGTGCCTTTCCCTGCACCTGGAGGGCCAAACAGAACGATATTCAGCATAGTATAAGATTTAGAGGATTATTGATTTCTTGAAATGATTATGCCAAAGTGTAAATATCGGGTAAATTTCTTCCTAATCCATCGTAATCAAGTCCATACCCCACTATAAATTCATTCGGAATCGATTTCCCTATGTAGTTTATCTTAAGATTCCCTTTATAGGAATCAGGTTTATATAATAACGATGCAATTAAAATATTTGCCGGATTTTTCTTTTTAAGTTCAGCGTAAAGTTTATCTAGCGTATGACCCGTATCAACAATATCCTCAACAATTATTACGGTACGCCCCGCAATATTCTCCGTTAAACCTATTAGCTCGTTTACCGTTCCAGATGATGATGTACCCTTGTAGGATGCTAACTTGATAAATGAAACCTCGCAGGGGTATTGGAATCGCTTGAGCAAATCGGCGACAAACATGAATGAGCCGTTCAGTATGGATAAGAATAAAGGAATGTGCACATTCTTAAGGTCATAGTTTAACTTTGATGATAGCACATCAATATCTGACTGAATTTCGTCCGATGTATAGCTTAGCTTGAACTCCTTGTCCTTAATGATCACATTCTTCATGTTGTAAATATTACTATCACTAGGCAAAGGTAAAAAAATAAAACGAAGTAAACTTGGCTGACAATTTAAACCTTACTAAAGAAAAGATTCTCGCAGCAAAAGGCAACCAGAGAGTGCTGGAGCAAGCCGCATGGAATACTGTGTTGCTCTTAAAACCTGTGACCGTAAGCGTTGAAGAAGATTTCGAACATGGTCGGATCGGAAAACGCACCTGTTACGCATACGAGAGTTAAGCCATATCGAGCTTAGGGAAAAATGGGCAGGGCTAACAACGATTATAAAAATTGAAGCAGAAGTTTACAACAAAACCAGCGGCGAACCAACGAAAGACCAGCGATATTAAATCTCGAACCTACCCCCAGATGCGAGGGGACTTAACCAACGCATCCGAAAACATTGATCTGTTGAAAATAGTTTACATGGGACTTTAGATGTGGTGCTCGGAGAGGATAAATCTCGTAAAAGAGCTGGCAATGCAGCGTAGAACCATAATATCATCCAGAAAATGGCCATGCCCGTGCTGGCCAATGACATGACCAAGAATCTAAGTAAAAAAACAAGCGGCTGAAAGCAGCATTAGACTTCAATTATAGAGAAAAGCTGTGGGGTTTTTAAATGCGGTTGCGCTGGGGAAACTAACCGTTGAGATTTATCAATTGAATCCTTTTTGTATCTTTCCCCTTTCTTATTAATATGAAGAATCAGAAATTAGCATATACCCTTGCAGGATTTGTTATCCTATTCTGGGGAACATCGGCTACCGCATTTAAAATAGCCCTTCAGCACCTAAACTTTATTCAACTACTTTTCTGGTCGTCACTATTTTCTTCAATTATACTATTACTTGTTCTTATAGTCCAAGGAAAATTGCAACAGGTAATTCAAACAAATCGTACTCAACTCAAATGGTCAATTATATTAGGTTTTTTAAATCCATTTTTATACTATTTTATACTTTTCAAAGCCTATGATTTACTTCCCGCTCAGGTGGCTCAACCATTAAATTTTGTTTGGCCCATTATATTAGTGCTTCTATCAATTCCAATTTTAGGGCAGAAGCTGAAAGTGAGAAATATTATTGCGTTAATAGTAAGCTTTATAGGTGTTATCTTTATTTCATCGCAGGGACAAATAGCGATTTTTGCCAAAAGTAATCCATTGGGGGTTTTTCTAGCCCTAATCAGCTCAACCATATGGGCATTGTTCTGGCTGTACAATGTTCGTGATAATGAAAGGGATGAGGTTGTTAAACTATTTCTGAATTTCTGCTTTGCAACTATATTCACCTTGAGTGTGGGTCTTTTCACAAAAGATTTTTGGGTTGTATCATTCAACGGAGTATTGGCATCGGCATATATTGGGACTTTCGAAATGGGGATAACATTTGTCCTGTGGTTGAAAGCACTAAACTATGCTGATAATACTGCACGGCTGAGTAATGTTATCTATTTAGTGCCATTTGTTGCACTTATTTTTATTAACCTAGTGCTTGGTGAAACGGTGTTTTGGACTACTTTAGCTGGTCTAATTCTTATCATCTGCGGAATTGTATATCAGCAAATTAGACCAAAAGGAATTAGTTAAATTAAAATTATTATATGAAGACAAGTATTTTAAATCGTTTATTGCCTATTATGGTATTTGGCATAATGGCTATTTCATTACAGGGTTGCAAGGATGATGATACAGATGAGCATTATGAAGCTAAAAAGGAGTTGAATAGGATTATGCACGATGCCTATTATTGGTACAAACAGGTTAAAACTGTCGATATCAATGACTACGAAACCCCAATTGAGCTGATGGACGCATTAATGGTTAACCCTCCCGATAAGTGGAGCTATGTGACAACCCTACAGGAGTATGAGGCTTACGATGCAGGAATATACTATGGGTTTGGGTTTAGTGCAATCTTTGATGATGAGGAAAAGCTGTGGATTGGTTACTCCTTTAAAAGTTCACCCCTTACTGCTAAAGGCATAGGCAGAGGTTGGAGAATTGCTAGCATTGATGGGGTAAGCCCAACCAAAGAGAATTACAATCAGCTTATTGGCGAGAATAAGCCAGGTATTTCCAAAACTTTCGGTTTTGTATCCCCTTCAGGGGCTAACGTTTCTCATACCTTTACTAAAATTGAGATTGAGATGAATACCGTTCTTTTTGATAGCGTTTACACTCTGGGTGGGAAGAAGATAGCCTATATGGCACTTAAAGGGTTTATTACCCCCACGAAGGTTGAACTTGATAATACTTTTCTGAAATTTAAGAACGAGAACGTTAATGAGCTCATCGTTGATTTGAGGTACAATGGCGGTGGAATAATTGATATTTCTAATGATCTTGCAAGTCTTATCGGAGGTGCAACTACGAATGGAAAACCATATACAACCTATACCTTTAACGATCGGTATTTAAGCCAAAATAAAACAATTAATTTCCTAGATAAAGGGAATGCCCTATCGCTTAGCCGAGCAATATTTATTACCACAAACGGAACAGCATCGGCAAGTGAATTGGTAATTAATGGCTTAGCACCGTACATGCCCGTTGCACTAGTTGGTAGCAAAACACACGGAAAACCCGTTGGAATGCCTGTATTTAAATACAACCAATTCGATTGGGTTTTCCTACCCATTTGCATTTCGCTTAAAAACGCCAATGGGGTTGGTGACTATTTCGAAGGGCTCGATGTAAACGTTGAAGCAGAAGATGATTATACTCTACCTTTTGGCGATATTAATGAGGATAGCTTTGCTGCTGCGCTAAACTATTTGGGTGTTTTATCAAAAGCGACAAAGGCAAAATCGGTAAAGAAATCAACTCTGGTTACTGGGAAAGGCCTTTATGAGGAGATTGGTGCGTGGTAGGGGATTAGCTTATAAGTAAACAAGGCTGTAGTTTAGCGTTGCATCTTGTATTAGTAATACTTTGTGACTTTGCGCTTTAGCGGCAAACTTTTTTTAGCCACTAAGTCTCTAACCTACCCGCCGTAAAAAAGTATATAAATCTATAAGCATGCAAGTTGACTAGAGGATAAAGAATCAAAATCTCATGCCTGTAGCCTGAAATCTAAATGAAATGGCAATAGTTGGCGAACGAATAATCCTTGGAATCGACCCAGGTACAAATGTACTTGGGTATGCCATTATTCGTGGTGAAGGAAAGAATAAGATTGATTTAATTGTGCTCGGGGTTATTGAGCTGAAGAAGTATAACGACCACTACCTAAAGCTAAAAGCCATTTACTCGCGGATTCAGCAATTGGTTGATGAGTACCATCCCGATGAGGTGGCCATTGAGGCACCTTTCTTTGGTAAAAATGTTCAGAGTATGTTAAAGTTAGGACGTGCTCAAGGAGTAGCTATGGCCGCTGCGCTGTCGCGCTCGGTACCAATTTTTGAGTATGCTCCTCGTAAAATTAAGCAATCCATTACCGGGCAGGGTGCAGCCTCGAAGGAGCAGGTTGCTACAATGCTATGCTCAATATTGAAAGTTAAAGATTTCCCGGGTGCAAAGCTCGATGCTACCGATGCGCTAGGGGCTGCAGTATGCCACTTTTACCAAGGAGGAACCATTACCGTGAGTGGTTCAAAAAAAACCTCCTCATGGGAGGCCTATGTTAAGAATAACCCTGATAAAGTAAAGTAGTTGACAGTTTATTGCCACATTATTGATAGAGTAAATAAATACGGCTCATCAAAAAATGGTAATACGGCTCAATTCTTAGGTTTTTTGAGCCGTATTTAGTATATTCGTGAGCCAAATGGGTTTTGTTATGCTAGATGATAGAGAAAAAGAGGTATTAGATCTTGTAAAAAGACTTCATGAATGCTCTTCAAAAGAGATTCATGATGGTATTCAGACTTCAATAAGCTTTGCAACACTGAAAAGACTTTTGCTGAAGCTTACATCTGATAATTTGCTTATTAAGCAGGGGATAGGAAAAGCAACAAAGTATAAAATTTCATTAGCCTTTGAATTATTACAACCAATAGATATTGAAAAATATTATGCTAGTGAGATTGATGCGAGAAGAATTAAAGACACTTACAATATTGAACTTATCCCCGAGGTTTTAAAGAAGGTTAATGTGTTTACATCAAGCGAATTGGAAAAACTTTCATCTCTTCAAAATAAACACAGAGGCAATATCTCACGGTTATCTGAAAGTGAATATAAAAAAGAATTAGAACGATTAGCAATTGATTTGAGTTGGAAATCTTCACAGATTGAAGGGAATACTTACACCCTTTTGGAAACTGAACTACTTTTAAAGGAACGAGAAACTGCATCAGGGAGAACAAAGGACGAGGCAATAATGCTACTGAACCATAAGGAGGCAATTGATTTTATTGTTAAAAACCCCGATTATTTATTGCCTTTGACAATCCCTAGAATTGAGAATATTCATAGAATATTAATAAAGGAATTAGCAATTGATAAGAATATTAGGAAAGGTAGGGTGGGTATATCTGGGACAAACTATCGTCCATTGGATAATGAGTTTCAGATTATTGAAGCTCTGTCAAATATGTGCGATTTGGTGAATGGCAAGGAGAATGCTTTTGAGAAAGCGTTATTGTTATTGGTATTAATATCCTACATACAACCTTTTGTTGACGGAAATAAACGAACAGCCCGTATCATAAGCAATGCCATTTTAATGCAAAATATGTGCTGCCCAATTTCTTTTAGAACAATTGATTCTGTTGAATATAAGAAGGCTATGCTGTTGTTTTATGAACAGAACAATATAACAAGTTTTAAAGAAATCTTTATTAACCAATTTGAATTTGCTGTTAATACATATTTTTAAAATCATATGCCTGCCGCCTGTCTGCCTAAAGAGCAAAGTAGGCATGGTTGACCAAAACAAGAAGAGGGTGTCAAATAAGTCAAATTTAACCACGAAGAACTCAAAGGATACACAAAAGCAAAAGTATTGCAAATAAACACTTTCTGACCTTTGTGATGTACTTAGTGATCTTTGTGTTTAAACTCTTTACGACTTTTGAGACAACCAAATTAATTTTTACTCCTTCAATATTTTCTTCTCCATAACACCATTTGCCCCATAAACCTTAACAATAAGTAAGCCTTTGGGGAAATCGGCAGCAGGAATGACCATAGTAAGAGTGTTGTCCCCATGCTTTTCGTAAACTTTTGCCCCTAAAACCGTGTAAACCTCAACTTTAGTAATAATCTCATTCAATTCAATATTAAGCGACTCCTTAACAGGGTTGGGGTATATATTTATTGCTAAGCTAACTTCATCAATTGAGGTTGGGAACTGCGTAACCTTAACATTGGTTGTGCTAAGCGTTAAGCTAGGAAATGTTGCATTGGTCATTTGGCAATAGACGCTATCGGTTTGCACCTTAAGGAATGTAGTTATTCCATTGGTCACGCTGTAATCGGTGCCCGAAGTTAAGGTTGTACCGCCCTTGGTTTTCCATATATAACTTGTAGTGTTGCCATTGGCTGTTATCTGGCTGCTTAGGTCAATAGTTTCTGATAAAGCATAGTTCTTTTTTGGTAAAACCATTGCTGTCTGAGGGCTGTAGGTATAGGTTGTCCAAGCGGTTTGCTTTATCGGTAGTGTTACGAAATTAAAGAGGTTTGATTTGCAATCAACATAAGTTAATGCAGTGTTCATAGACAAATCGAGGGCTGCTAGTCGGTTTGAAGAGCCGCTAAAAGTTGTAAGGGCTGTGTTCTTTGTTACATCAAGGGCTGTTAACTGGTTTGAATAGCAGTAAAGGGAAGTAAGCGCAGTATTCTTCGATACATCGAGAGTGGTTAGTTTGTTGAATGAGCACAAAAGTTGAGTAAGCGAGTTATTCTGGGTCACATCGAGGGAAGTTAACTTGTTTGATTCACAATTAAGGTTAGTAAGCACGGTATTCCCTGTTACATCGAGGGTTGTTAACTGGTTATAATCAAACCACAGCGTAGCAAGTGCGATATTCTTAGATACATCGAGTGTGGCTAATTGGTTATAAGAGCAAATAAGTTTAGTAAGTCCAGTATTCTTCGAAACATCAAGGGCTGTTAGTTTGTTTGATTCGCAGTCAAGATTAGTAATTTCAGTATTTTTCGACACATCGAGGGCTGTTATCTGGTTGCCTTCGCAGTTAATATCAGTAAGCGCAGTATTCTTCGATACATCAAGTGTAGATAACAGGTTTGAATTGCACCAAAGAACCTTAAGCATAATATTCTTAGACACATCTAGGGTCGTTAGATTGTTAACCAAGCAGCGAAGAGAAGTAAGTGCAATATTCTTAGATAAGTTGAGAGAAGTCAACCGATTTGACTCACACCAAAGTTCTTTAAGAGCAATATTATTCGAAACATCAAGATTAGATATTGGATTTCCTGCGCAAATAAGATTTTCAAGTGCAGTATTATTTTGAATATTAAGCGAGGTAATTGCATTTCCATAACACCATAGTGAAATTAGATTGATGTTTTTTGAAATATCAAGAGTGGTTAAATTGTTGTTGTTACATAATAAACTTTTTAGTTTAGTATTTTTCGACACATCAAGAGAAATAAGTTGATTTGAATGGCACCAAAATTGTTCGAGTTCAATATTTTTAGATATATCGAGGATTGATAGTTGGTTTGAATTACAAAGAAGAATTGTAAGTGCTATATTTTTCGAAACATCAAGAGAGGATAATTGGTTAGAATAGCATGTTAGTTCCCTTAATTCTAAAACTCTTGTTATATCAAGATCAGTAAGGTTATTAGAATATAATAATAATTTTGCGATACCAATTCCGTATATTTTAATAGTACTGCCAGTTATGGTGCTGGAGGGGGTTGATTCCCCAATACTAATGATATAATTGGTTAATATGCCGTTCCCCCAGTCCACTTGAATTGGGGTGTTACTTGCAGTTGCGGCTATGGTAAATGAAAATGTGCTACCAATTGCAGTGGTGGTTGTCATTACCACTGCTGGCAAAGGGGGAATAGTAATGCTAATAGTTTTTAACGTTAAACTTGGAAATGTAGCATTCGACATTTCGCAGTAGAGGCTTTCGGAGTATGTTTTAAGGAATGTAAACTTCCCCCCTGTTACGCTGTAATCTGTACCATTTACAAGAGTTGCACCGCTGGCGGCTTTCCATGTAAATATGGTAGTGTTACTATTTATAGTCAGCTGGTTGCTAAGGTCAATCTCCTCGTTTACAGAATAAACGGTTTTTGCTAGAGTATAATCCTTTTGTGGGGTATAGATGTAGTCGGTCCAAGAGGCTTGTTTTAATGGCAAAGTAGCCAAAGTTAGGTTGTTATCGCTGCAATCAACGTAGGTAAGGGTTGCTGTGCTAGGCAGCGTAAGGCTGCTTATAAAGTTTTGCTTGCACTCAACCAACGTTAGGGCACTGCAATCGCTAAGGTTTAGAGTGGTTAGCTGGTTGTTTTTACAGAACAGGGTTTTAAAGGATGTTGCCTGGTAAAACTCCATTGCCGTAAGCTCCTTTGACTGAATATTGAAACCTTCAACCCCTTGCCCCCAAATTTTAATGTTACTTCCTTTAACAGGAAAATTAAAGGCCTCATCCATATCACCTATAGTATAACTCACCTTTACTCCGTTACCCCAGTCAATTTGGATTGGGGTACTACTTGAATTCCCACGAATGGTGAATGATATTTGACTATTGATGCTCAATGTTGTTGTCATCGAGATGTTTGGTGTTTGCGCAAAAACTGAAATTGCAGCAACAAGAAGTGCAAAGGAGATGTAAAGTTTCTTCATATTGATATGGTGTTTATAGCAAATAAAAAAGCATAGATGATTAATATCTATGCTTAATATTTTTACGAAGATAATAATTCCTTTTAGACTACCAAAAGATAATCATCTACTATAGTATTAATAATCTGATACCTAGAGTTCGGAATCTGATGTCAAACGTCTTCCTATACAAACTCCCTCGAAATTTTATCTACTATTTCTTTAAATCTTTCGGGGGCTAACTTTAGCTTGGGTTTGAAGAAATTGATATCCGATTCTTTATTAAGCGGTACGAGGTGTATATGGGCATGGGGTACTTCAAGCCCAAGCACAGCAACACCAATACGCTTGCATGGAATTGCCTTTTCGATGGCTTTGGCCACTCTTTTTGAGAAAAGGGATAGCCCAGCAAGGGTTTCGTTATCCAAATCAAAAAGGTAGTCAACCTCGGTTTTTGGGATTACCAGTGTATGGCCTTCGGCCAATGGGTTGTTGTCGAGGAATGCATAGTAATTATCATCCTCGGCAATCTTGTACGAGGGAATCTCACCCTTAACAATTCTTGAGAAGATGGTAGGCATGGGTTTTGGGGTTAATGTGGTTTTAGGATTAGGGTTAATTTAAACCTGTTTTTTTAGCTTAAACATTTGTTGGAAGAATGGAAGAATGGAAGAATGGAAGAAAAAAACTACATGGAGTCCCATCGTTCCACTATTCCATCATTCCAATTATTATTCGTTGTATTATCTGTATTTTTTAATACTATTAATCTAAAGTGCTATTAATTTTCCCCTCGCTATCTTGATATTTCAACGATCTGAAACTGAACAGTACCCGATGGAATGTTGACATCGACGATAGCACCAACCTTCTTCCCCATTAACGCCTTAGCAATAGGTGTCCCCACCGATAGTTTGCCCTCTTTCAGATTGGCTTCCGATTCGGCAACAAGCGTGTACTCAACCATTGTATTGGTTTTAAGGTTTTTGAGTTTGATCTTATTAAGAATCTGAACTTTAGATATGTCAATTTTTGTCTCATCGATAATGCGTGAGTTGGCAACGGTGTCCTCGAGTTTGGAAATCTTTAGCTCAAGCATTCCTTGGGCTTCCTTAGCCGCATCATACTCGGCATTCTCCGAAAGATCGCCTTTATCGCGGGCTTCAGCAATCATCCTTGAAATAGCAGGTCTTTCAACTCCTTTAAGATGGTTGAGTTCAGCTTGAAGCTTTTGCAAACCTTCCTCGGTCAGATAAACAACTTTTGACATTTTAACCTCCTGATTCATTATGTATAGGGTAAATAAAAAAGAATCCCGACCTCTCGGAACTCTTCAATAGCTGCAAATATATTGATTTTTTTTAATTCACATCAAATGTACGAATTTTGAAATGAATAATCAATCACTTTAGCCTTTTCTCTTTGCTTTTTCCTCTATTCCAAAACATTAGCCGCTCCCAGAAGGTTTTCCGCTTTCGGGTTTGCTCCGATTCTACGAACGATTTCTTCATCCTCTCTTGAACTTTCGGCGTTTGATTGCTAATGTGCCTTTTTCTTGCTGCCTCTTGCCCTTTCAGCTCTTCACGTTTATTCTTTTCAGCCTTTCGGTTTATTCTTCTTTCGGCGCTATTCAACGGTTTCTTCTTGGGCGTCTCCGATTTTTTTACTTGAAACGACCTGAAATGCTCTGACGTAGGTTGTAAACCCGATTTATCGCGACGGAAGGGATGAAAAAAAATTTTATTGCAACCCTCGTTTAAAATAGTAACACCAATGATTGCTATAAGTAATAAAACCTTTTTGTAAGTTTGCACCATAAAATCATTTAAGCGCTTAGCATTGAAGGCAAAATTAAAATATCTTCTTCAACTTATTATATTGTTGGTGGTAATATTTGGCTGTTCAAAGGATCAGGATCAGATTGTACCCTATGTTAGAGTTGATTTAACTATAAACCTACAGCTACCACAATTTATTGCATTGAATTCTGTAAATAATGCAGTTCCTTATCCAAATGCAGGTTATAATCATAATGGGGTAATTATCTATAGAAATTCCACCGATGAGTTTACTGCTTACGATGCAACCTGCCCAAAACATTTAGATACAAAGGTATCAGCAGTTACCCTCGATGATGGCGGAAGTGCTGGTACAGCTACCTGTCCCGAGTGCAAAACGGTTTACTATTTCTTCAACTACGCTTACCCATCAAAAGGTTACCCTTTAAAGCAGTATAGGGTTACAAAATCGGGGAATATTCTTTTTATAACCAACTAGGCGTTGGAGCTATTTTACAACGGTTAACTTATCACCAATCATCCGATTGTTGTATTGTTGGATTATGGCTTTCAGCTTCGCCTCCATTCTCGCTTCAATGTCGGGGAGATTACCCATTAGGTTATTGGTAAGAAGTATGTCGTTTTTGTAATCGAACAGGCCTGTTTGTGCTAGCCCATTATGAAGGTAAAGGTAATCGCCCATCATCAGCTGGTAGGTTGATGATGAGTAGGTGATAACGAATGGCTCCTGCTTTGAATCAAAAATATTTCTTCCAAAGGCAACGAAAGGCTTGTCGTAATTGAGGTAACCCAGTACGGATGGCATAATGTCAATCTGTTGCGCCAGCTCATTCGAAACCCCTTTTAAACTTCCATCGGGTTTATAGAAGATAAATGGACCTGTGTAAACGCCAATGTTTGTAGTATATTCGGCGAATTTTGACTGGTTGGCATGGTCGTTGGTTATAACAAACAGGGTGCTATCGTACCAAGGCATTTTTGATGCTGTTTCGAAAAACCTTTTCAGGGAGTAATCGGTATAACCCACGCATTGGTGTATTGGTAGCTCTCCTTTATCGAATTTTCCCTCGTAGCGTTCAGGTACTTTGAACGGATGGTGCGACGATACTGAGAATATTGCTGCGCAGAACGGCTGTTTGAACTCGTTCAACTTCCCCGCGAAGTACTGGAAGAACTCCTCGTCCCAAACCCCCCACATGCCATCAAAATCGTTGCTATTGGGGTATTCATCCATACCGTAGTATTCCTTAAACCCTGCAACGTTGGCGAATGCTTGAAACCCCATAGAACCATTGGGTGCTCCATGGAAGAATGCGGTATGATACCCTTCTCCCCTAAGGGTTGAGGCAATGCTGTTGATCTTATTTCCTGAATAGCTAGTAAGGAAGTAGGGCTCAACCATCATCGGGATGCTCGCTAGTACCGATGGCATAGCATCGATGGATTTTCGACCGTTACAGAATGAGTATCGATACATCAGCGATTGAGAAATCAGCGAATCGAGGAAGGGTGTATAGCCTTTATAGTTCCCATTCTCAAGGTTAGGGTTATAACTTTTTATATACTCCCTCCCAAAGCTCTCAAGGATGAATATTACAACATTCTGCTTCTTAATTGGTGATTTAGCCTGTGGGGTGTGAATAGGAGTATAAATATTCGCTAGCGCTTCATCGGTCTTATAGTAATCAATCTTTTGAAGCGATTTTTTCGATAGGGTTCGATAAATGGCAAATGGTGTGTTCAGAACTATAGCCGCTTCGAGCGGTTCGCTTACGTATTGCCCCGCATTGCTCAGGGTAATTGGGCGTGTGCTGTGCCTAAACCCGCCTCGTAACCCCCCAATCATAAGGAAAGAGAATAGCAGCAGAAGTGCTACACCATTGATGAAATAGACTAAATGACCTTTCCAGCCTTTCGTTTCGTTGGGCTTTACGATTTTACCGTAAGCAAAAACAAGTATTGCAACGAGTGCAATCCATATAATTACAATATACCAGTAATCAACCATGAATTTTGGCAGAAGTGAGCCAATGTTCGTTTCGTGCTTAAACTCGCTGAATACCGATGCAGTAGTTCTTCGAAGCGTAAACTGAAAATATATAATATCGCCACAATTGGCTAGCAGGGCAATGCCATTAGTGATGAAAAATAGATATTTTAGAATTGATTGATAGATATAGTTATACCTAAAGGTGAATGGGAGAAGGAATAGGATAATGTACAGAATATTGGTGTAAAGCACTGCTGTTGTATCGAATGCAAGCCCTCCTTTCATAATCCGTAACATCCCCTCGAAGGTGGTATTGGCATAAAAGTTTGAGTTGAAAAGGTAAAACAGAATACGACATACCGAGAAAAGGAGCATTACAAGGATGAACCGCCAAGCTAGAATAAGGTAGATATTGCTTCTAACCTTTAAGCCATGAAAATATTGCTTCCAAGCATCAAACATAAATAGGATTTAAGAGGGGTAAAATTATTTAAAAAAATGGTTTTAAAGATGTTGTTTTGTGTTTATCAAAACCATAATTAACATCAGCTCGATGTAATAAACAATTTAAGTGCTTTGTTATCAGTATTTACTTTGTTGGAAGAGATGGAATATTACCTGCCTGCATCGCCTCTGCGGAGCAAGGTCGGCAGACAGGAAAGAAAAAATGCTAGAAGAACCCCCATTGTTCCCTGCCTACTAATGGTGCTAACTTAAAGATAAATTTAATGAATATTGAACACCGAACAAGGAATGATGAATGTCGAAGTAGTTGATTTAGTTCGTAATTCGAAATTCGTTGTTCTATTGTTCGTTATTTATTTTTCTTATGTTAGCACCATTACCCTGCCTACCGGCAAGGTAGGCATTATTGACTTCATCGAACCTGCCTGCCTTAGTACCTAAGTACAGCGGGCAGGTTTGCGAGAGATAAAAGCGAGTAACAGTCTTTATAGCTGTAGTTTACATCTGCCTATGAAAAAAAATGGTTATCTGAAAATGTACCTGAGTAGTTACAATATATGAAAAACTGAATTCATTAAAATTCCCGATGAAGGTTCAGAATCTAGTGTTATGTTAATCATACGATGACGTAATAACATTCAGGGCTATAACCGATGGGTTAACCCATCGGTTAAAAAAACGTAATAATACATAGCAATGACAGCAGATAGTCTATAAAAATATTTTAAATAATAGCCTTTATATAGATTAAGCGTCAGCGGTTAATAATTAACATTCAATGTCGTTTAGTTAGCGTTTTTTAAATCAACTCTTCCAAGTCCTACGGACTTTGGAAGGTTTATTAACCTAGCATAGTCCGCAGAACATGCTAGCGTTAAATTTCTTAAGTAAACGACATTGAATTAACATTGATAATCCAATGTCGTTTACTTAAGCATGGAAATAGGTATTCTCAATGAGGGTGTCTAAAAAGAAATTCCACGCAATGACCGCTATGCCTGCCTACCGACAGGTAGGTTTAGCATAAACCTGCCTGGCAGACAGGGAACACAAAGTCTATTGATTTATATATCAATAATTTGCGATCCCCACCTGCCATAGTACCTAAGTACTGCGGGCAGGTTAGCGTTTCCCCTTTGTGTACTTTGCGTGAACCCCGAATTTCAAAGCAATCGCCGAAGGCAACGGCTCAACGAGGTTAAACTTTTTAGACATCCTCTTGCAGTACCAAATTAATATTTCTGCTAGAAAGTATAATTCCCCGAAGGGCCTGTGGTGAAAAAGAGTATTGGTTTATCCACTCTTTTTATGGTAAGAGGGCAATGCTTCACCCCTTTGGGAACAAAAATCAAACAGCTCTTGGTGATTGTGTGCTTCTCATCGCCAATCCATAGCTCAATTTCGCCATTCAGCTCGTTGGGGTTATTCGGATCGCTACCATACATACCAAACACCTCATCAAAATCGTGGGTGTGCACGGTTACCCAAACTTTATCGGGGTAAGCTTTGTAAATCCAAGAGCACTCTGTGTAGTATGAACCTGGCAGCACCTCGTTATCCAGATAGGTGATTTGCTTTAGCATATCCTTTGGCTGTTCGCCAAGATTTGTGGTAGTTGAAGGGGTTTTAGGAGGTGGTGCAGGGGTGTAAATAATATTTTTGCCCCATACCGTTTTATCCTCAACGGCTTTATTCGTCTGCCCGATAAGGCTCGAAGCCATAAATACAAAAAGCATTGTAAATAAAAAGCCAACCTTTGTTCTTGTGTTTTTCATAGGGTTTTGTTTTAGGGTGATTAAATTATTATGAATGATTAAGAATGATTCTAAACATGTTGATATAATTGCTTCAAATACTCCTCAACCGATAAAGGGTTTCGACCCAACAGCATTTCTAAATCGGTTTTTGCAGATGCAAATTCGCCTTGCTTGATAGCCTCAGAGAAACTCGTTAAAAAACCAATAAAATCATTTGGGACTCCCGCATTGCCTAATGCTAAAGTAAATGCCTCAACGCTTGGATTCGAGAATGTAACGTTTCGTCCTGAGATTCTGCTCAGAATCCCTGCTATAGTACGAAACGAAACATTCTCGGTATTGGCAAGGATGTACTCCCTGTTCTCGTGTCCTTTGGTTAATAGAATAATGGCAATGGCTTCTGCTATATCTTTTCTAGCTGTAAATGAAACCATGCCATTGCCAACAGGTAATATAATACCCTTCTCAATAACCTGATTCCCTAAAAACATCGGAATAGCCTCTACATACAAGGAGTTTCGAAGAATTGTAAAATCCATACCACTAGCTTTAATACTATTTTCCGTTTCGATATGCGCCTTTGCGACCATTGCTATGGGCGATGTTTCCGTTTCGTTTTTTCGCTCAAAGCTTGTGTAAATGATGTGCTTTACCCCTATCCCTTTTGCAGCCTTAACAACATTGTCATGCTGTTTACTTCGATTGATAATATCGTTGCCCGATACAAACAGCAGTTTTTCAACCCCTTCAAATGCCTTAACCAATGAGGCGTAATCATTGTAGTCGGCAAACCTTAAATGGATCCCTTTCGATTCTAAATCTACTGCCTTGGATTCGTCTCTGACCAATGCCGTAATCCTATCCGCAGGGAATCCCTTTTTCAGTAGAAATTCAACCGTAGCCCTTCCCAATTGTCCTGTTGCTCCAGTAATTAGCATCATAATTGACCTACCTAGAATGTGTTTTCTTTATACAAAAATATGCTATGTTTGCTATATATTTTACAGCACTATACTTTTGTATATCGATATACTTTTATATAGTAACCTCTTTATCATTCACATATGGGAAAAAAAGTTACCTTTTCAGAAGCAAAATCATGTCCAATTCAGTTCGTTCTTGCACTAAACGATACGCTGAACGTGATAACCGGGAAATGGAAATTACCAATTATTGGAACGATGCTGTTTAATAAGAAACGGTTTAGTGAAATCCAAAAGATTATTCCGAAAATAACCCCACGGATGCTATCGAAAGAATTGAAAGACCTGGAAATGAATGGAATAGTTAAACGAACGGTCTTCGACACAGTCCCTGTTACGGTAGAATACGAACTAACGGACTCAGCAAAAGCATTGGGTAAGGTTTTGGATAAAATGCTTGAGTGGGGTTTGCAACACAGGGAAACAACCCTTTCGGGGAGCAATGACTAATATTGGAGCTTTTTCATAAGTCGGCATTTGCGGTCGTCTTATTCTTTCAAAAAATCCTTTACGCTAAGTAGAAATTGCTCCTTTTGATCCTTAAACACCACATGCCCTGCATTAGGAATATTGATTAATCGAAAGGTTTTCAGCATCTCCGACAACTCGATTAAAACCCTATTAGACACAATTGGATCGTTTTCGCCTCTCATGATTAGAACTGGGCATGAAATATTTCTAACCTTTTCATTGGGATATCCTGTTTCACCCTCATCAAGCCATAATCTAATCAGCTTTTCAGCAAGCAGATTAACATTGGGTTCAGGATTTAGTCTTTGATATATATCATAGTTTGAAGGATACCTCTCCTTCAAAATTTCACCTGTAATTTTTGAAAAAATATCTTTCAATGGCTGAATATTCTTCGTATGCCAACGTGAGCCAATGGCGATAAGTTTCTTAACATTTAAACGAGTATTTGAAGCAAGTTTAAGGGCAACAACCCCGCCATCGCTGAATCCCAAAATATTTATATCGCTAATTCTTAAATGCTCTAATACCCTCTCTACGTCTTGTTGAAGCAGTTCATATGTTAGCTCATTTGAACCTAGGGATGATTTGCCCTGTCCTCGGCTGTCAATTCCAATTACCCTAAATTCTTCTCGTAAAGAAGGGATAACATCGTTAAAATTCTGAATGTTCCCAAAGCCACCATGCAGAACTAATAATGCAGGTTTATCTTCAACCCCATACTCTTCGTAATAGATTTTTGCATTATCAACAACCAAGTATTTTCCCGAAATATGATCAAATCCTTTCATACAATTGTCTTTAAAAAGAATTTATTAACAGTAATGTAGAGATGAATTCTGAGTGGATTTGCCCCGTCATCATCAACCCCATTTTATATCCCATTTGAGTTAGTGCTTTAAGTTCTTTATATCTTTTTTAAAGTTCTTTACCATTTTTCCGAATTTCTTATCCTTCTTCCTTTTATCTAGAACCGATGATTCAAAATACGTTTTCTCTCTTTCCATTCTTAAATAATTATCATAAGAAGTTTTAATTTATCTCTCCCTCCTCAACAGCTCGAAGAACGTTACAGCCAACCTCACTGGTGTGGGTACAGTTTGTAAATTTACAACTACGGGATAGCTTATAAATAACATCAAACGTAACTTCAAGGCCGCTTGATAAATCGGCAATTCCCACTTCCCTCATACCTGGATTATCAACCAATATCCCACCATTCTCAAGAACTATCAGCTCTCTGTGACTCGTTACATGTTTTCCTTTACTAGTGCTACCGCTAATCGTATCTGTTTTCATCAGGGTTTTGCCCGAGAGGTTATTCAAAAGGGTTGATTTCCCAACCCCTGAAGAGCCCAGCATGCAATAGGTTTTACCTTTCTCGATACTCTTATTAATTACATCATATCCGCTTTGCGTTTCATTACTTATTGTAATCACCGGAACCCCTTTAATCCTAACTTTTATACTCTCGACTATTTCATTAATCCGCTGCTCGTTGATCAAATCAATTTTACTAAGAACGATTATGGGGCTAACCTTCGATGAATTACAAATTGTTAAATAACGCTCCAAACGATTGATATTAAAGTCTCTATCAGCCGCCTGAACCAAAAAGGCGTAATCAATGTTTGTGGCAATGATTTGAATCTCCCCGAATTTATCAACCGCTTGCCGCTTGATAGTTGAAAATCGAGGAAGAATACTATGAATAATTGCAAAATCTGAATCATGGATGGTCATCGCAACCCAATCGCCTACAGCAGGGAAATCCTCACGACTTTTTGCAGTGAAACGCATGTTACCGATAATTTCAGCATCATACTCCCCGTTTAGGGTTTTTACTGTATAACGCTCCTTGTGTTCACATATAACCCGTCCAATCTCAAACCTATCAAGATTATGCTCATTTCTGAACCTATTGTGTATTTCATTAAATCCAAAATCTTCTAGTCTCATAAAACACTTTAGGATTAGGCTATACAGCTTCTGCGGCAAAAGAAACTGGTGAATTTAAGCAGTATTTCTATTCCACAATGGCTTAAATCACGTGTTAGCGTTAGTTTTTATTTTGTTTCAATATCAAATATTTTTCCCCCGTTTTCACCTAAATAATGTTTCAGTAAGTTTTCATAAACGCTTCCTCCAGTGTCAGAGTTTGTGAAAATCAAAAGTCCTTGCTTTGTTTTAGGCAGAATAAAAACAATGGTTTGAACGCCATTGTCTGAACCGCCGTGAGACAAGGCATATTCTCCATTTCCTAAATCATAAATTTCAAATCCTAAACCAAAATGCTTCCCTTGTACAGTTGCAACCTGATTTGAAGTCATTTCGTTAAATACCTGTTTTGTAAGTCCTTCGCTATTCATTACGCTTACCAAAAACTTTCCGTAATCTTCAATGGTTGTCAATAAATCATCGGCAGCATTGGGTATTTTGTTTTTTACGGTTTCATAAGCATTTCCTTTTTCGTCATAGGCAATAGCAAGCCTTGAAGTGTCTATATTTTTATCCCAAACATACCTTGTATCATATACATTTAAAGGCTGAAAAATAAGTTCGTTGGCTAATTGTTTCAATGATTTTTTAAATTTCTTTTCCAACGCTTTTCTTAAATATTCAAGTCCTTCGCCCGAATATTGATATTTTGTTTCTGGGTCAAATTGAAAATGGAGTTTTTTGTCGTCATTCATCCACCGCCAATTCGGAAAACCTGTTTGGTGGCTTAGAATAAGTCTTGTTGTCAATTTTTTATTTCGTGGGTCGTTTGCAATGTCGGGGTCTGTCCAATATTTGTAGATAGGTTCGTCCAAATTCCATTTACCTAAGCTAACTAACTTTAACGCAACAATTGCAGTTACAGGTTTTGTTAAAGAGGCTACATTGAAAATTGTATTATACGGCGCAGAAGCGCCATTTTTGATTTCTCCAAAAACTTTTACCTGTTTTAGTTTTCCATTTTCAATGATTCCAAGCCCAAGAGTTGGTACTTTGTTTTCAATTAACCATTTTTCTATTTCTATATCCTTATCAAAAATAGAAGATTGGTAGTTAGACACATCAGTACTTTGGTGGTCATAACTCAGACCCTTGGTTAATTTCCAAAGTCCATTTTCCAACAGCCAAACGTGGGTAAATTTTGCAGAACTTGCGTAGGTTTCTTTTTTACCTTTTATGGTTTCGTAAAATCTGTGGTTACCGGTTTGAATTGCCCCGTATAATATATTTTTCTTGTATAGTGGATAAATTTCAATGCTTTCAGTTACTAACTCTCTTCTTGATTGGTACGTTGCTGGTGATTTACATAATCCATTTCTCAAATTATATAAAAACTTCTTTTTGTTGGAAATACTGTCTTTGTCGTGAAAGAATTCAAATTTTTCACTCAATAAGTTTTCAAACTGTGCAATATCACAAGTGTTGAAGCCAATGTTAAAAAGTAAACTGTCCTTTGAAATGATAGTTTTATATAGTTCACTATTTTTTTCAACCTGTGCCTTGCAGGTTACAATAAAAGTGATAATAAAAATGAAGTTTAGGAAAATTTGTTTTGACATATTTATAATTTTCAGCAAAGATTTAAAGTACTTTTCTTTAATCATAAAAATCTCCCCGTCAATAACCTGACAAAAGCCCGACAATTTTATATCATATTGAAATTCAGTTTGTAATATAGTTTGTTTTTTTTGTCTATTTCAGCTGCATTTCTAAGAACGATATATACATTTGAAAGAACCAACAAAATCATAATGAGTAAAGTGAATTTATTTCCAAGTTTCATAAGAACACCTAACATGAATACAATTGGCGCTATAATAGTCCACATCATTTGTACAGAAACTATTTGTTTTGTTATAGGATTCTTCATTTTCATTGTAAACATTAATATAAGCGGAAGTAAAATATTTAGAGGTGGAAGAATAATGAACGGTAATGACGAAAGATTGATTAACTTTATTGATGAGTAGTTTAACGGAATTTGTTCTTCCTTTGGCATCGTTTTTTTGTCACTGTCTTCTTTATTTTCAATTTCGAATTGTTTGTTTAGTATTTCTTTTTCTTGGATGCCTAATGTTTCTGATAAAACTCGAAGCGTGTATCCTTTGGGATCTGTTCCTGCTTCAATTCTCTGAATTGTTCTTACTGAAATACCAGATTTTTCTGATAATTCTTCTTGAGTCAGGTTTTGTTGTTCTCTTATACCTTTTAGTTTGGACATTCTGTTGTCTTAAAATGTTCGTTAAGGCACATAAATGGGTACAACGCCTGCTGCTAAAATGCGTTGGGGAGTTGCCTTCGGCGAACTCACCGGCAGTTGCCGGTTCGATTCGAAGCAGCCTGCCCGACTGCGTCATTCCCGTCCGAACGGCTCGTCCGGGCGGGCGTTGTCGTCCCACGGTAAAACAAATGCAATATACAAAAAGTAAACTTATCTAACCGTCTGCCCCAATGGATTTTAACAGTTGTTAGGCTTAGTTGTTTTTATGCGATTTCAATTCCGTTTTTTTGGATTTCTTTCAAGAAGTCACCTTTATCATTTTCTCTTTCAATAAGAATTGGCTCAATTCTATCGTCAATTTGTCTTCGCAGTTTCCAGAGCAGTGGCTGTATAGAGAAAAAGTCTCCTTCAATATGACTTACAACTATAGCAACGTCAATGTCGCTATCAATTCTATTAGTGTTCTTTGCATAAGAACCAAAAAGGTAAACCTTCTCAAGAGGGAAATACTTCTTAAGTAATATACTGTAGTCTTTTACTTTATTTATAGCTTCGCTTTTATCCATGACTGCAACTCCTTTGTCTTGCCAATTATTTCATTGCATTTTTCTTCAGTTAGACTCTTTAATAACCTGTCTTTATGAGAAGGATAACGTGCTTCAATATTCAGAGGTTCAATTTGGTCAATAAAGTCCTTCTGCTCCTCTGAAAAAAATTCGTAGAAATCACCTCTCTTTGCAAGAAACGATAAACTATGCGTAAATGGAGCAACATCAGATTTCAAAAACGTGAAATAGGCCTTGAATATTTTCTCGATCGTCTGATGGCACATAAAACCAACATACAGATATCTCTTGCTACGAAGCATTGCTTCTGCAGTTTCCATATCATAGTCGGAAAGGTCTGTCCAATATTTCACCTTGTCTTCCATCGTTCATTATTTATCTCAAAGATACAACAAAAAACAATTTAGTAAGTCCATTCGTTTTGTCAAAATACAATTAAGCCTAACGTTCGCAGCTATGCCCAGTGCGGGATTTCGTGGATGCGTCTGTATCCCACGATACAAAACATGCCTGAGGGAACTACCGCTTGCAAACCACTGAAACCCGCATTGGGTATAGGTGTTGTTGGCAGCCGTGTATTATTGTTTTTTTATATTTTCCATTATCAATTTCATGGCATTCATTGGAGTTATTACCTGAATTGTTTCAATAATTTCTTTGTAATAAGGTCTATACTGTGAAAGAACTTTCTCAAATTCTTCAATAGTATCAGCATACCAAAAATTTAAACCCACTGTTGGGTCTTCCTTAATACAATATGTCATAATTGTATGACTTGTATCAATCTCGCCATTTTGAAGCTTTTGTCCAAACTCCATCATTTTGGTTGTATCTATCCGCACTTTAACAAAGAAAAACATTTTGCCAACAGCTTTATCATTGCTGGAAAACCCCAACCCTTTTTCAATTAGGTCAATCACTAAGCCACTTTGACTTTGACCTGTTTTTGCTTTTTGCTCGTTGATTTTATCAATTAAATCAACTGGTAAATGAACTGCAATACATTTTTTTGACATCTTTTTGTCCTCCTAATTTATGGTTAAACATATTGCTTTGATACCAACATTAGAAGTTTATTTCACTTTTTTATCGTTTAAAATTAAAAAATCTACTTTGTCAGCCAATAATCGTTGAACTCGTTTGTCAAACTCGTTTGTTGGAGATGTCTCCTGTAAAGTCTTATACAAGCTAATCACATTTTTTAAGTCCTTTATCTCTGATTCTATCCGTGCAGGATTATTTAAACTTATCCAACCTTGTTTAAGTGAAAAATTTATCAGACTCTCACAACGACAAGTGTTTCTTGAATCATATAGCGAACAGTTATTGCACAAAAAAAATTTAATTTTTTGTTTAGAACGATGCACAAGTATCCGTGTTGCATTCTCGGATTTATCAATTATACTCGCAACTTGCGCCATTGGCAAATCAAGTAAAATATTTAGAATAAACGCTAATCGTTGTTGCAAAGAAAGGCATCGCAATAAGCCTGATAAACAGCCGTCTTTAACTTGTGATATGTAATTCATTTTTTCAGTTTCCGAAATCTCATCAGAAACTGGCGAACTTGTCTTATCGATAAGCTCCTGAAGTGATAAGAAAGTAGTTTTGTTCCTTTTCTCTAAATATCGAAGGCATTTATTTTTGGCAATCTTGTATAACCATGTATAAATCTGACTTTCACCTTTAAATTTATCAAGTGAATTGAATCCTTGAATAAAAGTATCTTGAGTTATATCACTTGCATCATCTTTATCACCAGTCATTCGATATGCAAGGTTATAGATCCTTTTACTGTATTGCTTGTATATTATTTCAGTATTTACCATTATCAATTTACTTGCTGTCGTGTCTGTTTACATGGCTGCCAACTCGTTTATATATACAATAAAACCATCCCTTTAACGGTCCTGTGGTTGGAAATGTTGGGGAGTTAACGGCTGCTTTCGTATCCACCGTTAATGAACATTGTGGTGAGCGAAAACCTTGCTGTTGCATCATCAACCCCAATATTTTTAACCACATGTTGGCAAACGTTTTATTTATTTATCAAATCGTCAATTTCGTTTAGATGTAACTTCAAGTGTTCCAAGTAACCAATCACCATTTCCTTAAGTGATATATTTCTGTTTGGTGATGCTATCCATTCGTTTTTCAATTTGTTTGCTTGAACATTTTTTATTACATGTGCAAGATGTCTATTCGTGTACTTCCATGTCATAATTATGTCTGACCACGATTCATCTTGGTAATTTTGAATTGCAATCCATCTGTCATTGTTTCCATTCGTCGCATAGTTAGGAAATACCAAAGGGCTTGCTTGGTTTTGCAAATGAACAATTCTATGAGTGCTATTAGATGCAGAGTCAATCAAGTGTCCAAGAATTTCCTTAATTGTCCTATTTTGATTATTCCTTTTTTCTGAAATAATATTGTCCGATAGGTTTGAAAGTTTATCCTCCCATTTATCTAGAATAGATAGAATGTCTTTTGTTATTTGTTCAAATTCAATAATCATATATTTCTCAGATTACGGTTACTATTTTAAATGTTTGCCAACTCGTTTATATATACAATAAAACCATCCCTTTAACATTCGAATTAGATGTATAAGTATGGTTTTATCATACTCTATTCAAATGTAGCAATTTATCTCAAACTATTGTTTCAAGAAAATAGACTACCCAAGACAAACCCTGAAAATCAAGAGGAATCCGACTTATCCAATAGTTATCAACATCGGCAAAGGCAAGCGGTTTATCAGCTACCTTTGAACTGGTTAAGCAGAAAAGCAATCATCAAACTAAGTATTTATATATCAGCGCCATGAGCGGATTCGTTCATCTACACGTCCATACGCAGTACTCTATCCTCGATGGGGCTTCGAATATCAAGGTTCTTATCGATAAGGCAAAAGCCCAAAACATGAAGGCTGTTGCCATTACCGACCACGGTAACATGTTCGGGGTAAAGGAGTTCATCAATACTGTGGCAAAAAAGAACGAGCCGGTTTATTCAGAGATTAAACGAATTAAGTGCGAACTCGATGCGGTTAACCAAGCCGTAAACCCTGAGAAGCATACCCAGCTGAGCAAGCAATTGCAGGAAGAGAACGAAAAGCTCTTTAAGCCCATCGTAGGCTGCGAGGCCTATATCGCCAAGAATAGCCGCTTCGACCGAACCGATAAGGACGACCGAGGGGGCTACCACCTAATACTTCTTGCAAAAAACCTTGAGGGTTACCATAACCTGGTTAAGCTGGTATCGTACAGCTGGACTGAGGGTTTCTACTATAAACCCCGCATGGACAAGGAGCTGCTTCGTAAGTACAGCAAAGGGATAATTGCAAGCAGCGCGTGTCTTGGCGGCGAGATTCCCCAAGCCATTATCTCGGGCAATTTACAGTACGCCGAGGAGCTGGTTCATGAGTTCAAAGGGATTTACGGTGAGGATTTTTACCTTGAGCTAACCCTACACTCATCGGGCGATTACAGGATAGATCAGGAGGTCTATGAAAATCAGTTGAAGGTAAACGCAGCGTTAATCGAGCTATCGAAGAAAACAGGGGTAAAGTGCATCGCCACCAACGATGCGCACTTCATCAACGCGGAGGATGCACAGGCGCACGATAGGCTTATCTGCCTTAGCACAGGGAAGGATTTGGACGACCCCGACAGGCTGAGATATACCATGCAGGAGTACCTCAAAAGCGAGGAGGAGATGCTCGCCAACTTCCCCGACTACCCCGAAGCGGTCTTCAATACCGCTGAAATAGCTAAAAAGGTTGAGATATACAGCCTTAGCAATGCTCCCATTATGCCCTACTTCCCTCTCCCCGATGGATTTAAAGACGATAACGATTACCTTCGCTTCCTCACCTACGAAGGGGCAAAAAAACGTTGGGGCGACAATTTTTCAGATACCATTACCGAACGCATTGAGTTTGAACTTGAAGTAGTTGCCCGAATGGGATACCCCGGCTACTTCCTCATTGTTTGGGATTTCATTAAGGCCGCACGCGAAATGGGAGTTTCGGTTGGGCCTGGCCGTGGTTCGGCGGCAGGTTCGGCGGTTGCATATTGTCTTAGGATTACAGATATTGACCCCATCAAGTACGACCTGCTATTTGAGCGTTTCCTAAACCCCGAGCGTATTTCGATGCCCGATATCGATATCGACTTCGATGAGGATGGTCGTGAGCTGGTGCTCAAGTACGTGGTTGAGAAGTACGGCAAAAAGCGAGTAGCTCAAATTATCACATTCGGCACAATGGCTGCCAAAATGGCCATACGCGATGTAGCAAGGGTGCAAAAATTACCCCTCTTCGAGTCGGACAAACTGGCCAAACTCGTCCCCGAACGACCCGGAACAACGCTAGCTATGGCTTACAAGGAGGTTCCTGAACTAGCCAACGCACGCAACTCGGAGAACGAGCTGATTCGCGACACCCTAAAATACGCCGAGGTGTTGGAGGGCAATGTTCGCCAAACGGGGGTTCATGCGTGTGGCGTAATCATTGGCAGAGACGACCTAGAGGAGTATGTTCCGCTGAGCACCGCCAAGGATGCCGACCTGTTCGTTACACAGTACGAGGGATCGCAGGTTGAGGATATTGGGCTGCTTAAAATGGACTTCTTGGGGCTTAAAACCCTATCGATAATTAAGGATGCCCTAATATTTATCAAGGAATCTAAGGGAATTGAGCTAAACATCGATGCCATCCCATTGGACGATAAGAAAACCTTCAACCTATACTCCAAGGGTGAAACTACGGCGCTATTCCAATTCGAGTCGCCCGGGATGAAGAAACACCTCAGGGCGCTTCAGCCCAACCGTTTCGAGGATCTGATCGCCATGAACGCCCTTTACCGCCCAGGGCCTATGGAGTACATCCCTAGCTTTATTAACCGTAAGCACGGTAAGGAGAAAATCGAGTTCGACATCCCTGAGATGGAGGAGTACCTGATGGATACTTACGGAATCACGGTCTATCAGGAACAGGTTATGCTCCTATCCCAAAAATTGGCTGGATTCACCAAAGGTCAAGCCGATGGTCTCCGTAAGGCGATGGGAAAGAAGCAGATCAAGGTGATGAACGAGCTCAAGGAGAAGTTCACCAAGGGATGCTTGAATAATGGGCATAGGCAGGAAGCCATCGATAAGATATGGAACGACTGGGAGGCCTTTGCACAGTACGCCTTCAATAAATCGCACTCTACTTGTTACGCCTATATCTCCTATCAAACAGCATACCTAAAAGCTAACTTCCCAAGCGAATTCATGGCGGCAGTTCTAAGCCGAAATATCTCCGATATCAAGAAGATTACCATTTTCATGGATGAGTGCAAGAGAATGGGGATTGGGGTTCTTGGCCCCGATGTGAACGAAAGCATATACAAGTTTACCGTAAATGCTAACGGAGACATTCGTTTTGGTCTTGGCGCAATAAAAGGGGTTGGAGAGAATGCCGTAGCAAACATTATAGAGGTTCGGAAGGATAAAGGCAAGTTCAAAGACATTTTTGACTTTGTCGAAAAAGTAAACCTACAATCGGTTAACAAGAAGAATATCGAAACATTGGCCGTTGCAGGGGCTTTCGATAGCCTCGGAGCCATTAAACGAAGCGAGTATTTCGCTTTAGACCCAAAGGGCGTTTCTTTTATCGAGCAGATTATCCGATACGGAGCGAAGGTTCAGTCCGAGAAGAATAATAATCAGCAATCGCTATTCGGGGCGAATACTGGTTTCGATTTACAGAAACCCGAAACGCCCAAGTCGGAGGATTGGTCGAAACTCGAAAAGTTGAATCGCGAAAAGGAGGTCATTGGTATCTACCTATCCGCACACCCGCTCGACGATTATCGGTTGGAGATTGATAATTTCTGCAATACTACCCTCACCGAAATGAACGATCTGCCTTCAATCAACGGGAAGGACGCTACTATAGCAGGAATGGTAACGTCGGCCAAGGTTGCCATGACCAAAACAGGGAAGTATTTCGGAAAAATAACCATTGAGGACTACTCCGATTCATGGGAGCTAGCGCTGTTTGGAAAAGATTTTGAGAATTTCAGAAAATTCTGCTTCGAAGGGTATTCCTTACTCCTGAAAGGGAAGGTACAGCCAAAGTCGTACAACCCCGCCGAGCTAGAGTACAAAATCCGAAGCATGCACATGCTCACCGACGTTAAAGAGGAGATGATAAAAATGGTAACCATCACCATCCCCATTCACGAAATTACCGATAATCTGGTTGATGAAATAAAAAAGCAGGTTGAAACGAATAAAGGAAAGATTCAGCTGAAATTCAAGGTGATTGATCCTGAAAGCAAAATATCTATCGACCTATTCTCTAGGACTTTAAAGGTAAACCTCGCCCCAAAATTCTTAAACTACCTGAAAAGTAACGAATTTGATTTTAGGGTGAAAGACTAATTGTTTAAAACATTTTGATGGTTTGAATGTTATTTTTTTATAAATTTAGTGTGTGAAATCTTAAAAGTAGAAGCCATGGCATTAGCAGTAAACGATTCTAATTTCGAGGAAGTTGTATTAAAATCCGACAAACCAGCAATGGTTGATTTTTGGGCAGAATGGTGTGGACCATGCCGAATGGTAGCCCCATACGTAGAGCAAATGGCCGATGAATACAAGGATAAAGCCCTTGTGGTAAAGGTTGATGTTGACAACTGCCCTGGTATCGCCAGCAAATTTGGAATAAGAAACATTCCAACCATTCTCTTCATCAAAGGAGGACAGGTCGTTGACAAACAGGTTGGTGCTGTTCCAAAAAGCAGCCTTGTTGCAAAACTCGAAGCATTACTATAATAGTGGCTCCTTAAAAATACAAGCCGGAGGCAACCCCTTCGGCTTAATTATTTATTCCCAAATTATTTAAAGACCTAGAACGCTGATTTTATCTCTAAATCCGTTTAAATTCTAAAAAAATTAAGCAAGACCATATACAAACACAATATATATGCGGATTTGCGTCTATTGCGCTTCGAGTTCAAAGATAGACAACGCCTACTTTGAAGCAACCATTAAACTTGCCGATGAGCTTGCAAAACGGGACATAACCTTGGTGTACGGTGGTGGCTCAGCAGGATTGATGGGTTGCTTGGCCGATAATTTGCTTAAGAATAATGGCAAAGCCATTGGCATCCTGCCTAGGTTCATGGACAAAGTGGAATGGGGTCACAAAGGGCTTACCCAGCTTACGCTTGTAAAGGATATGCATGAGCGTAAAAAACTTTTAATAAAAGATGTTGATGCTGTTGTTGCGCTCCCCGGAGGATGCGGAACGCTTGAGGAGCTGATGGAGGTTATTACCCTTAAACGCCTAGGCAAATTCACAAAACCTATTATTATTCTAAATACCAACGGATTTTATGATCATCTTAAATTACTTCTCGAAAAGATGATTCATGAGCATTTTATGCGTACCGAGCATGGTGAAATATGGCAGTTTGTGAACCTACCCGAAGAAATTGTTCCTGCAATTGAAAACGCTCCCGATTGGGATAGCACTGCAATAAAATTTGCAGCGGTGTAGATTCCATTAATGAACCATGAATAAAGAAGATTCCAATCCTGCCAAATCTATTTTCACTTCATTTGGCTAAACGTTTTCGTGGTTGGAAATGTTGGGGAGTTAAGAACCGAACATCCGTCCCACGGTAAACTTTTACATATATTCAATTAAACGGTCTGTGTTGCATTTTTATTATGCCATATAACTCACTTATTAAAGCAAAACATATTAGTTCATCATAGTTCGTCCTGATATTTTTAAGAAATCTATTACCTAAAAGCTAAAAATTTACAGACTTTTGAATAATAAAGGTTCGAATTAAATCATTTTACTATTTTTGTTCAACCTTAAAAATTAGTATTCAATTGGAACCTATAAAATTAATTAGCCCATCCCGTGCAATCGCCATTGTCGTTTCGAACATGATTGGAACAGGAGTTTACACAAGCCTTTATTTACAAGCCGCTGGTATTAACTCCGTTTTCGCCTTGCTTTTTATATGGATCACAGGAGGTATAGTTGCTATTTGCGGAGCACTTACCTACGGCGAGCTAGCTGCGCGAATACCTCGTTCAGGAGGCGAGTACACCTTTCTATCGGAGCTATTCCACCCCTCCTTTGGATTTCTTTCAGGGTTTATATCAATGACTATTGGTTTTGCTGCTCCCATGGCAATATCCGCCATTGCTTTGGGCTCATACGCAAATAATTTCCTGCCAATATCACCAATGATTATTGCAATTGGGACTATTGTTATCCTTACTGCGCTAAACTCAAGCAGTTTTAGGATTGGCGCCAATTTCAACTTTGCAGCAACCACCATAAATGTGCTTCTGATCATTGGGTTTTGTATTTTCGGCCTATTTAAAGGGCATCATGAAGGGTTTAGCTTTACCGTAAACGCAGGTGATTTCAAGCAGGTATTTAGCCCCGCGTTTGCCATCTCGCTGGTTTATGTTTCGTTTGCCTATTCTGGTTGGAACTCCGCCTCATACATTACGCATCAGATTAAAAACCCAGTTAAGAACCTGCCTTTCATACTTATTATCGGAACGCTAATAGTCATCACCCTTTACACATTACTTAATTTCATTTTCCTTTACTCCACACCAATTCCTGACATTATTGAGAAAGGGAAAGATTTCGCTTATCTATGTGCCAATAATATTTTTGGCGAAACGGGTGGTAGGCTGGTAGCAATTCTGATTTCAATTGGTTTAATTGCTTCAATCAACTCATTGCTAATACTTGGACCTAGGGTTACACAAGCTCTCACTTTAGATTACAAAGCAATTAAAGGTTTAGGGGTTGAAAACAAACATGGAGCTCCAGTTTGGGCTACCCTTTTATTAACCCTTATAGCCCTTGTCCTTATCTGGACATCAACCTTTCAGCAGATTATGACCATGATCGGTTTCACCCTAGGAATATTTACAATAGCATCAGTATCAGGAATTTTTATTCTACGGCACAGGCTAAAGAAGAATGGTGAAAACATATACCACACTTTTGGTTATCCTTATATTCCACTTCTTTTTATACTAATAGAGGGCTGCATGATGGTCTTCGTTTTACTAAATGACCCAAAACCTTCCATCGCTGGAATTACATTAACTTTATCTGGATTTGTATTCTATTACATATTAACAAAATCGAAGAAACATGTTAACTAAAAGACTATTAATCTGCATTGCGCTTATCCCTGTCATAGCGCTTTCGTGCAATCAGAAACCATCGAGCAATGCCATTACATCCGATACAACCGTTGTTAAGAGAATTACTTTCCCCTACGATACGATTACCGATAGCAAAGTTGCTTTCTTTTCAGGAATGGCTTATGGGAATACCGAATGTTTATCGAATCTCGAAGTTACTACTAAATGGAAATCACATGCTGCTAGAATGGATTCAATGTTCCATAAAATTGAAACTGAACGATTAGAGAAGATGAGGGTTTGGGCTGACAGTCAGCTGACCGCCCATAATGCTCCAACCACAGTGTTCTACCCATTCTCAGGTCCCGATTTTCTAAACGCCAATGTTTTCTTTCCAAAAGCGGATAGCTATATCATGATTGCCCTTGAGCCAATTGGAGACCTTCCAAATCTTTGTAGTATGCAACCAAAGGCGATTGACGGCTACCTAAATTCAATAAACCGTTCATTATCTGATATTTTCATGCGTAGCTATTTTATTACCATGAAAATGCTAGGTGCATTAAATAAAGATAGCGTAAACGGAACTGTACCTTTAATCACCCTATTCATCAAGCGTACAGGGCATAACATTGTGTCAATTAAGCCTATCGGCGTTAAACCTGATGGCAAATGGAACTACCTCGATAGCTTAAAGGGCATTAAGGTTACCAAGGGGATTAAAATTGATTTTGTTGATATCGATGGTGATAAGCCCCAATCGGTATTCTACTTCAAAACGGATATCTCCAACGATGGCTTAAACGTTAACCCTGGATTCAGAAAATATTTGTCGCAGCTACCCAACACCTACTCGTATCTGAAAGCCGCATCGTACCTAATGCAGTGGAAAGAGTTCTCGATGATTCGCAATACTATTTTCGAAAAGAGCGACTGTATCCTCCAGGATGACTCTGGAATAGGCTATCAGTATTTCGATAAAACGAAGTGGTATATTCGCCTTTACGGAAAATATCAAAAGCCTAACAAGGAATTTGGAAACATCAACGAACCCGATTTAGCAAAAGCGTATAAAGATTCCGTTTATCGCCCTGTTCCATTTGTACTCGGATATAATTGGAAAACCAAGTCGATTAATATGCTTTACGCCGTTAAAAAAGGAAAAATGAAACTACCTGTTGGCAAGTAGAATGAAGCGAATTTGGGGTATAATATCATTAATCGTTTGCTTAAATTTAGCCGCAAAATCGCAGTTCACCGATTCAATCCAATCCATTATAGATAGAGATACCTCCTCGGTCATCAGGGAGGTATTTTCGCATCCTGACTATTACCGATTAAAAATTTTACTAAGCGAAATTTCCATTGATAGTAAAGGATTCAAACATCAAACATCATGGAGTTTCCGCGATACCGCTAAAGAATACTTCTACCCTGCTAGCCTAGTAAAAATACCCCTAGCTTTAACTACGTTGCAATTCATCAACGAGAAAAAAGTTTTCAGCAACGATCTATCCGATTTCCTTATCGACTCATCATCCAATGTAAATGAGAGAAGCCTGAATGACGATTACCTATTGATGCTTTCGGCTAGCGATAACAATGCGTTTAATAGGTTATATAATATGGTGGGTTGCAAGTATATCAACATCAACCTGATGAAAAAGGGATACCTCAACACCTACCTAATCCACCGATTCGAACAGGGCGGGGTGCAATACCATCAAACAGCTCTTCCTGTTCAAGTTGTTTCAGCCAAAACTTGTGAAACGCTCTACTCGCACTCCTCCGATTCAATATATTCCATCATCCAACACGATATTAAGGATAGCCTTGTTGGCATTGCATATTATCAGAACGATTCGCTTATCCCAAAACCTAAAAGCTTTCGATACCACAACTACGTTGACATCAAAGACATTCACGATATGATGGTGTCGCTTAAATACCCATACCTGAGCAATCACAGGTCATTTAATATAACTGATTCTCAAAGAGGTGCTATCATTCGACATTTAGGGACAAGTCCGCTACACCCCAATACCGTTGAATACTCCGACACATCGGTATTCCATTCCAATTTCCTAAGATTCACGCTTTTTGGTCAGGATAAAAAGGTTTACTATCCAAACATCGAATACTTCAACAAATCCGCCATGGCCTATGGCTTTCTGGCCGATTGCAGCTACCTGTACGACCCTGAAAATCGAGTGGAGTTCTTCCTTACGATTTACATGTACGTTAATAAAGATGAAATCCTGAACGATAATAAGTACGACTACGATACCATTGGAGTACCGTTTATGAAAAGGCTAGGGGAAATAATCTATTCTGGAATTAAGAAGAATAAGACAATTGCCCAATAAGACAACGTGAAAACATAAACCACAATAGGCACAGTAGTTCACATAGATTAATTCTATTATGCCCTAATACCACTTTCAGCGTTGCAATACCCTGAAAAATAATGCACTTTTTTTAAGCTGTCCAAATCTCGTTTTGCTTATTCTCAAGAGATAGGCAATTTGAAAAATATGAACCACAATAGACAGTAAATCACATAGATTACTATTGTGCCCTAATGTGTCTATTGTGGTATTTTTCTTATTAATCTTCAGGAATAACAACAGGGAAATCGTAATCGAATTTCAGGAAATGGGGTTGCCCCAAGATGTAAGACATAAAATCCATGTAGGCGCTGGAGAATTTGAACTTATTAACATCGTAGTAGTTAAGGGGAAGCGAATGATTACTTATATCGCCCATATCGATTGACGTGGTGTTAAACTCTTCGAGTTCTTGGTAGTTCACCATTTTCTTCATAACAGGCATTTGACCATAGTCCTCGCGGAGGAGCAGATCAACAACCTTATCGGCAAGGGTTGTGGTTAAGCGTCGATCGTACAGCCGACATTCGCCCGAACGGGCGAAATAACCCGTAGCCTCTGCCCTAGCCTGAATTCCAAGTTTATTGGTAATCTCAGAGGCAATCACCCCGCTAATTCCGCCAAATCGAGGATGACCGAACTCATCAACCTCCGAGCTGGCAAATACAAAATCAACCTTATCCTTTGCAGCATCGTACCAACGAACCCCTTCTGAGACAGCGATAACAAGCGACTTCTTAGGTGAACTCAGGTAGGCCTCCTTGACGCTTTCAAGAAAAAAATCTTTCCGCTCCTTGGTTATCTCGAATTCAGGGATTAAAGCCATTTCTGCTCCACCAAAAGCAGCTCCACCGTTTAGCCAACCCGCATCACGCCCCATTACCTCAAGCAGTATAATGCGTGAATGCGATTCTGCCGTAGTTCTAATTCTTCCTGCATACTCCATAACCCCTTTTGCCGCAGATGGGAATCCAGGGCAAAGCACTGCCTCTATCTCGCTCCCATCGAATAAATGCGAGGTTCGAGTACGCAAATCGTTATCGATAGTTTTTGGAAAACCGATAACAGGGATACCATAAAGCTCATACAATTTCTTTGCAACCCCATTGGTGTCATCGCCTCCGATTGTAACGATAACATCTATCTTATACCGCTCTAAATTTCTTAGAATTTGAGGGACCCTATCCTCAGGGTTTTTATTTGTGGGAAAAGGGTTTGTTCTACTTGACCTCAATGCTGTTCCACCGTAAAAGCCATCATACGGTTGATTGGTAAGGTCGAGTACATCGCCATTGCCCAGTAACCCTTTCCAACCATGACGAATCCCATAAACCTTATAGCCCAAGAAAGAAGCTCTATTCCTTATCGCTTCAATACTTGAGTTAATGGCAGGGGTATCACCACCGCCTGTAAGTATCGCTAAAGTTTTGCCGTGAAATAGTTTGTGCTCAAACCTCATCGGTTATTTTTTAGATATTGATAAATGTATTTCAAGCTAAAAAAAATATTTCCTAGAATCTGAAAACCCTCACAAAAGTATAAAATTAACTCCAAACCCTGCTATACAATCGTTTGTTATTACATGAAGGTACATTTATGCACCGCATAGACGCAGAGAATGCAGAGCTCTATATGTCAACTACCGCATTTATTCTATTGAATTACTATTGATTTCGATCAAAAAATGAACTTAGTATAAAAAATACCTAATTTTACTCAACCACGTTTCTAACCTAACTCAATGAAAATAAATTCAAATTTTGAAAAAATCAAACCCGCAGTAAATAAGCTATTTCTCTTATTCCTTTCAGGATTAATGTGGTTTTGTGTGGGAGTGATGCTTATATCATTAGCCATTCATTGGTTGGTTGCTTATGGTAGCGGCTACTCATATCTATTTGCTAGTTTAGGCTTTGTTGCTGCGCTTTTTATTCATCACTTTGGATTCCTAAAGCTTGTGGATAAAAACCTTGGAAGAATAACTTTTATGAAAGATAAACCATGCGTCTTCTCATTTATGTCGTGGAAAAACTACCTAATAGTAATCGTTATGATAACAATGGGTATAACTTTACGACATTCATCAATACCTAAAGAATACCTTTCAATATTGTACATAGGAATTGGGTTAGCCTTGCTACTATCGAGCATCCGATACTTTAGAGTGCTAATTTCAGAGATTAAGAAGAGGTTGGAATACTAATTTAGTTAGGGTTTGCTGAGAAACCTGTACAATTCTCTATTTCAGTTAGAAAAAAGAGAAATCTATTGGAGTTGATGCAAGGTTTTTCTCCCAAAGTAGCTATTTTCTTTGTAGCCCAACTTTTTTCTTGATAAAAAAGTTCGACATAAGAATGTGTTTTAACATATTAATATACTGCATAATACAAAATTTGTATTTTAAGGGCATCTCATACTCAATCTAATACCGATTCGTTTTCATATATATCATTTTCCCTAAAACAATAATGAAAGTCGATCGGCATTATACCAAGTTTTATCATTTTGTATGGATAAACGCAACTTGGTATAATGGAGTTACTCCGACATTTATCAATAAAAAATAACGAAAATCACCCGAAAAGATTTATCATTTCCTTGGCACAAAAATCTATAAAATACCTATTCCAAAGGATTTTAGAGAAATCCCTTTGGTTAGAAGTAAGTTTTCATTTTTCATTATGCACTTTTCATTCTTAATTACTCATATCTTAACGATTCTACTGGATTCTTCCTTAAGGTCAAATAAACCCTAATTGCAAGTAGTGCAAAAGATATTGCAAATAGCAATGCTACAGGAATAGCAATGCTCAATGTATTTATGCTTGAATGATAAGCCCAAAGGGTTTTCAAAAACATTGAATTAAGAAAATAGCCACCCACTGCCCCAAACACTGAGGAGATGGCAAGAATAATCAGAAAAGGTTTACTTATCAGATAAATAATATTTATACCCGTTGAACCCAGTACGGTTCTGATACCAATCTCCTTGGTCCTTTTTATGATATTCAATGAGACTAGCGTATATAAAGCGATTAACGATAATATGATGGCCACAAATGCTAAGAAAAGATTAATGTTTTTGATATTCTTATTAACAATTGATGCCCCCTGAAGAATTTCAGTTTGTTGTCTCCCAGTGAATGGGGAATTTGGTACAAGTTTCTCCCACTCCTTTTTCATGAACTTAAGGACTTCCATTTTTTTCTCAGGGGTAGTTCTAACAACAAGGATTGATTGTGAATCTTGACCTCGGGTAATAAAAATAGCGGGGTTGATCTTTTCCCATAAACTATTATAAACATTTTTTACTACACCAACGATGTTTAAATCGAGGGTGTCCAATTTAATTCTTTTATTCAATGGATCTGTAAGTTTGAGTTCATCGATAAACTGCTGGTTAACTACAACGGATTTGAATGGGTCTGATCCTTTAGATTCGGGTTCAAAACCCCTCCCATCAATTAGCTTTAGCCCCATCGTTTTAATGTAATCAACGTTTATATCCATTACCCGAACCTCTATCTTTTTATCGATATATTCGATGGTACGTGGGTAGCTCCCCCAGCCTATATGATTTGAAGTAGAGGCAACATCAATAATGTCTGGGTTCGATTTAAATGCTGCTTTAAAGGTTTCAGGGGTTACGCTATTAGCTAAAGGTAAAACTAGAATCGATTCTTTTTCGTAGCCCATATCAAACTTCTCCTGGAATTTGGCGTTTTGAGTAAAAACTATACTCGAAATAAGCGTAATCACTGAAATAATCATTTGCAACGATAGCAATACTTTTGAGAACATACCTGCTCCCTTAAATCGGAAAGTACCCCTAAGAACAGCTACGGGTTTGAATGAGCTAATATAAAATGCAGGGTAAGCACCTGCTGCAATGGATGTAAATACAAGCATAAAAAGAAGGAAAAGCCAAAACTCAACATTTCCAGAAAAACTCATTTTAAGAATCATGTACTCCCACATTTTATTATACTCTTCTACCAGATAGGAGCCAATTAGGAGCGATACGGCTAACGCCATAAAACAGATAATTGTATTCTCCCCAATGAATTGAATAATAAGATGAGCACGTCTTGCCCCAACCGATTTTCGAACACCTATCTCCTTAATCCTTGTGTTTGCAACCGAAATTGAAGTATTCATAAAATTGAAGCAGGCCAATAGGAGTATTAATATTGCCATAATTGCTGGGGCTTTCCGTTGAGCAGGGTGTAGATCCGCGTTTAACCCATTCCCCCAAATATCACGACTCTCCTTTGTAAACTGATTTAAGCTCTGAACTTGAAAGCGGGTGATAACAAAATCTTCGCGGGCTTTATTCTGAATGGGAATATATTTAGATAACAATTTCTCAACCTGACCCACATCACTGGCATTAGGGATTAGGAAAAAAGTTCCTCCAACCCAATTTTTCCAATCGAACTCCTGCAGGTTATATAAGGGCATGTAATTATCGATAATGGTGATGGCATCAAAAAGCACCATTGAATTTAATGGGATATTATCAAGTACTGCAGCTACAGATAGTTCAACTGGTAAGCCCTTACTATCGAAAGTGGTTAAACTTTTACCAATTGGATCCTCCTTTCCAAAGTACTTCTGTGCCATCTTTTCAGTAAGTATAATTTTTCCCTTATCGCTGAACTGATCTAGTGTTCCAGATTTTAATTTGTGTGTGAACATCCTGAAAAATTCCTTATCGGCAAAACCTAAATTCTGGTTAAAAATTTTAGAATCAGCTTCATTCCCATATTTAATGTTGGCTCCAGTGGCGACAAAGCGAACCACAAATTCACCCTCCTTCAACTCGTTTGAAAGCAATGGAGCTAACGATATCGGCGATATCCCATATCGCTGCTCTCTATCGTTAATCTTACGGAATGAGTTTACCTTATAAATAATATCGCGGTTTGTATACTGACTGTTAAAATCAGCCTCAAACTTGTTATTTAGGTATGCAACAATACAGCATCCAATAGCGGTTCCAAGCCCTAAAATATTTATTAGTACAAATAGTTTATGCTTTAAGAAGTTGCGAAAAGCAAGGAGGAAGAAGTTTGTTATCATACTAATTTCAATTTAATAGTTAAGTATTTAATTTGCGTTTAAAATGGGGCTATCTAGTAAGTTTGTATAGTTAAAAAAGGAATACTACCCCACGTTTCCTTGCTGACTTCCTAACTACACACAAGGCTTGCTCAGTTCGCTTGTCAGCGGCATCTCTCCAACTCTGTCCACTTCTTTAACTTCGCTGAACTCGACCTTCGGGCTTCGGTTGATGTTTTCGCCCGCTCGTTATCTACTATATTCTTTAAATATTTGGTCATGGGTTAAATCCGTTGTTTACCCTGTCAGGGGACTAAACCCTGACTGCGTTTTGTAATGAAATAAAATAGACTTTATATAATTATTCCGTCTCCTTTAGAGTCAAGGAAGCGAGTCCAAGCAGTCCGAAAATATACCCGGTAAGGACTCCAAAATCAACTAACGTGTCAATAATCTTATATTCTGGTTTGACAATCTCGTGAATGATATTAACCGCATAATGAAGAGGCAAACACTTGCCAATGATTACAGCCCAAATTGGAAGACCATCTGGCTTGATGATAAGTCCTGTTAAAAAAACTGACGGAAGAATGATAAGTGGGATAAACGGAAATACATGAGCCTCATGTTTTGCAAAAGTAGAAATAAAGATTCCGAGCATGACCGAAACGATTGCAAGCAGCCAGATGACTATGAACAACAGTACAACTGTTTTTGTATCGTAGCTGAGGTTGAAGAGCCAAATAGATTCTGTAAGTACAGTAATTGCCTGCAAAGTTGCCAGGCCGAAGTATCCTAGCGAATATCCTCCTATAATAGAAGTTTTTGAAAATCCACCAATCATCATTCGCTCTAAAGTCCCTCTAGTTCGTTCCTGAACGAGAAGAACCGCACACAAAATAAAACTCAAAAAATGTACGATAAAGGCACTAATAGGAATAGTGTTACTTTTCACATCAACAAAGGAAGGAAATGTATCAAACATCAACTTAAGAAAATAAATAATGAGGAGTGGTGCAAAGATTGAGAGGGCAAGAAAACGCCTATCGCCCTTAAGTTGGCTTAGTACACGCTGTGCGATGATGAAAGTATGTGTCATGATTTCTCCTCCTTCTCTTTTTCATGTACGATGGAAAGAATAATGTCTTCGATATTACTCGAATGAAGCTCTACCGATGTAATATTTTTTTCAAGACCGTATTTTTTAAGCTCATCTGCGAGACTTTTAGGGGTAGAATCGATGGTAGAGACTTTCTCTTCATTATTTACGGAGATTTTTAAATTTGTTTTTCCTCGCTGTAAAATGTTCTGAGGAGTATCCACAGCAAGGATTTCACCGTTGCGCAGAATCGTTACTTTATCGCAGAGCATAGCTTCATCCATCTGGTGCGTGCTAATAAAAATGGTCACCCCGCTCTGCGCCAGTTTTCGAAACAGTATCCACGACTGCATCTTCAGATGTGGGTCAACCGCAGCTGTCGGCTCATCGAGGAAGATAATTCTGGGGTTATGAATCAATGCACAGCAGAGGGAAACTCTTTTTTTCATTCCTCCTGAAAAAGTACCTACCATATCATTTGCTCTTGAAGTAAGTTCAGCAAATGAAAGTATCTCATCCGCTTTCTTTTTCAAATCAGGAACATTCTGTGCTTTCCCGAAAAACATTATGTTATTACGAGCAGAGAGGTCGTCATACAAAGCAGGTGATTGTGGCATGTAGCCAATTTGCTTACGGAGTTTCCATTTGTCTTTGAGTGGGTCGAGCCCTAGAACTTTTATAAATCCAGAATTCGGGTGAAGCGAGCCAACCAAAACTTTTATGAGAGTAGTTTTCCCAGAACCGTTCGGACCAACTAAACCGTAAATTGTTCCTTCGGGAACCTCAAGGCTCATGCTATTTAGTGCACGTAATTTACCGTAATATTTAGAGAGGTTTTCTATTTCAATGGCATTCATAAAGTAAAAGTATGAAAATGATTTCTGTTTACTATCGTTCTTAGCATTGGTTAAAACGATTTGCTTGTAGATTTCAGTTGTGGATTTTAAAGCACTTTCCTGTCAAACTACACGAAAGTTGAAACAAGTTACAACCCTTTAATAACCTATTGTCTTGGCAATTTATTATATTTTTTAGTCGACTATTTATGGGTTCAACCTCCAAATTATTATACATGCTTTCATCAAAATGTGCAAGTTTAACGAAGTATCTTTCACCTCTGCTTTTCATAGAGCCTCCTTTTTTATTGTAATATTACCAACTTGCGCCTTTTTCTTCATGTGTTTCCAAGTTGTCAAGAAGAAAGTGGTCGTGAGAAACAAGAAGAGAACAAGGACGACACAGCTCTGCGGATCTTGATCTATGAAAATGTAACAAATAACAAAAGCAGTCGCTATCAAGTTTGATATCCTACTGAGCATAAGAACTATGTTGTCTCTACCCTCAGCTCTCCAGGACGCAACATTGAGAAAGCCAAGAAATATCCCCATCATTCCCATACCGATAAACCACATCACTCTTATTGTGAATGTATCAAAGAATACTGGTGTAAGCGCAATGTGGATAACACCCACAGCGATAACCAGGTAAGTAGCAATTTTGTAAGCTGTTTTCATTTTCGCTATTTTCATTACCTTGGGTAACTTGGAAATGCTGGAAGCCGCATTTGTATAATCCTTTTTTTTTGCAAAAATGCGACTTGTTGTTTTATGATACAAGTTACATAAAATTAATAGTTAAAAATAGGTCATGGATTCTGAACTTAATGAAAACCATTTTTAAAAGACACAATAATATGTAAATCTACTTCATTGGATGATTGCAAATACTCTTTAGTACTACATCATTTATAAATCCATTGAATTGGTTTTCGGTTGGAGCTAAATCAAAAGAAATATCCCATATATTATTATACGCTACCATTGTTGCTACTAATAAATATTCAGTTTCTTCATATTTCCATAAAAACGCTTTATATAGATAATGGCTAGTATCAACTGGTGCACGACCTACTAATTTTACAACTATGTCAAAATTACCTGTGCTCTCAATAAAATCATTCTTAAAAGTGATATTTTGAGAGCTAATATTTGTATAAAAAGATATGTATTTCAATGTATCATTCATTATGGTAAGAGTATCGTTGAAAAGCTTATTTAATGCAATATTCATATATTTTTCAGACAACCTATTATTACTTTTTTGCCAAATAAGGTTTATCTCTTTTTTGGAATCTGTTAATAAATTCCATACTGCACCTCGTTGTTTGGTTATTCCATTCTGATAATATCCCGGACGATTTTTAATGGAATTAGGATTTACAATATAATACTCAGAACGCCAGTTTTCTGGTAGATTAATCGATATATTCATGTCTTCGTAATTTATTCGTTGCTCTAATTTAGTATTGTCTGGCTTGTTGTTTGAATTATGACAACAAACAGAATTTGTTATATCTGTAGTTTGTAGGTTTAAGAATTCATCCGGTGTTTTAAGCGCTATGTTAATATTGCAATCTGATAAAAACTGTCGTTTAGATTCAGGGCAATTCCAAACAATAAACCTTGTTTTTACAAAATTTCGCAAAACTCCTTCGACATAATAAGCCTGATGCCCATTGATTTTTGTTTCCCCTTCAATTCCATTTAATGAATATTGCATACCCCACAAATTCTCTAACAACTTTTTTGTGTATTCTATAGATATATCACTATTCTTTTCATCTAATGACCACCAATGTAAAAAATGCATTAACCAAATTTCATCCTTAATTTTAATATGACCTGAATTTGCCAATGAATCTTTTTTTATCACTTTCCAATTCGATTTATCATTGAAAAGTTTACTATACAGAATGACAGGTGCACCTGAATTATTTATGCATTCCGATTGTTTCGATAAAGTTTTACATCTGGGCAAATATCCACAAACAAGAACAGCTATAATAAATACACTTAAAATCCTTTTAGTTTTCATGGTTGAACCTCCTTATTATATTATTATCAATAGTTATACAGCAAAACTATGATGAATAAAGATAAACGGAGTGCAGGCCAATCGGGTTAGACAAAAATTATTTGTATTTATATGTCAATGTCGTTTAGTTAAGGAGTCATTAGTGCTTCTTAAAAAGGTGCAGCGCACCAAAATATTTGTAGGATTTGTATCATTCGTAATGCCTAAGGTGCAGCGCACCGTAACATTGTATATATTTCGGTGCTCTGCACCTTATTAGTTATTCTAATCATTTTTTCTACAAATATTTTGCGGCTCTGCCGCTTAACTAAACGACATTGA
>Ga0209287_10000077_pt1 | contig 59141 bp, 44 predicted proteins | sample PPLLak3cmMay2015_2_FD_187255 | JGI IMG/M metagenome (GOLD analysis project Ga0209287, IMG submission 187255) | Freshwater sediment microbial communities from Prairie Pothole Lake near Jamestown, North Dakota, USA - PPLs Lake P8 Core (1) Depth... | ecosystem: Environmental > Aquatic > Freshwater... | reverse complement strand
AGAATAAATATTTTCTATAGACATATAATCCCTCTGGGATTAAGAAAGCCAATGAATAAAAAGTGTGTGAGGTTTTCAAGAGATCACCGATAAAATCCTACAATTGTAGAATTACTACTATCCACTAGTTTTGTCGAATAACCTAATTTTTTGAAACTCAGCTTCAGTAAAAGCTGAGTTTTTTTACTTAGTTAACACAATAAGCAACCAACCTAAATCAAAAATACTTATTTTAGCAATCCTATAGCAACAAAATGATATTCAAGAATAAAAGACATAAATCAATTTCTGATTATTCAAATAAATCCCTAGTAATAAAAGGGTTGACTCTTTTTGTTTTCGCTTTTGTTATAACAAGTTTTTTGGGGGTATTAATCTACCGATGGGCTAATCCAAACCTTACAATGCTTATGGTTATTCGGCATTACGAGTTTCTATTCGATGGTAAGAGTTCAAGCATCCAAAAGGATTGGGAAAGTATCGATAATATTTCGCCCAATATGGTGCTTGCTGCTGTATCGGCCGAGGATAGCAAATTTCTCACCCACTGGGGGTTCGATTTTGAGCTGATTAAACAGGCCATGAAGCATAACGAGAGAAGTAAACGGCTAAAAGGTGCAAGCACAATATCGCAGCAAACGGCAAAAAATATCTTCCTTTGGCCGCGAAGATCTTGGATGCGGAAAGGGTTTGAGGCTTACTTCACAGTTATAATGGAAATCCTTTGGCCAAAAAAGCGAATCATGGAGACTTACCTTAACATTGTAGAGTTTGGAAAAGGGGTTTATGGTGTTGAAGAGGCAGCCCAAAAGTTCTACAGAAAAACTGCTGCAAGACTTAACCGACTTGAAGCAGCAATGCTAACAACCGTGCTCCCAAGCCCTGCAAAAAGAAGCCCTGCAAACCCAAGCAGCTACATGTATCGATATCAGGAACGGGTACTTTGGGGAATGAGCAGCATCGTTTCAGTTGATTTTGATTCAGATAATAGCATCTCAAAAAAAAGAAAAAAATCAAAACGTTAAGATTTTGAAAAAACTTATTAAACCCGTTATTGTAGCTGCATTTGCTGTGTTAACCTTCACAGCATCGGCACAGCTGAATAAAGCCTACTTCTACTATCAGGGACAAAGGTTGATAACCCAAGACAAATACACCGAAGCCATTCACTACTTAAATACCCTCATTGAGGTTGACTCAACCATTGCCGAGGGCTGGTTCCTTAGGGGGGTTGCAAAGTACTACCTCAACGACCTCCAAGGGGCGAAGAACGATTTAAGCCGATCGATTTCAAAGAATCCGCTCTTTACAATCGCCTATCACTACAGGGCAATTGTTAACAATCGTTTAGCGAGGTATAACGATGCGTTTAACGATCTGGAGTACGCATTGGAGCTTCGACCCGACAATCAGGAGCTGCTATTTACCCGCGGAGGAACATATATCCAAACAAAGCAATACAGCAAGGCCATTCAGGATTATTCAAGGGTAATCCGTTCTGCCCCGAATAATATTGATTCATGGATAAACAGAGGTATTGCCAAGCTAAACTCCACCGATACCCTTGGAGCATTGAATGATTTTAGCCAAGCCATTAAGTTAAACCCTTTCTACTCCGAATCCTACTCTAAACGAAGCCGACTTTACCTTGAGAAGAAAGAATTCGATATTGCGCTATCGGATATTACCCAAGCAATCAATCTCGATACTACTTCTACAATGAACTATTTCATCCGAGGGCTAATCTATAATGCGAAAAGAAATTACAGTGCAGCAATCGAAGATTTCGATAGAGTCCTTTCCATCGATCCCAAAAACTCATTATCGCTTTACAACCGGGCGCTGATCAAAACTCAAACAGGCGCATTGAATGCAGCTCTTGAAGATTATGATATATTAACCAGGTTAAACCCCAATAACGTGCTCGTTTTCTACAACCGGGCATCGGTGAACTACGAATTAGGAAAGTTTCAAAATGCGGTAAACGATTATACAACAGCAATTACGCTCTTCCCCGATTTTGCCAATGCTTACTTCAATCGCTCTGCGGCAAAGTCAAGGTTGGGTAATAACGCGGGGGCCGAAGAGGATTATCGGATTGCCAACGAAAAGGTTAAGAAGTATAAAGCCTCATCGCAAGAGGCCTACCTCGCCATGGCGGACACAAGCAAGAAGTTCAATAACCTGCTCGCGTTCGATACCGATTTCGGCAGCGGATTCTCGGAAATCAACCTAAAGAACGACATAAATCTACCAACAGGTTTTTTACCTTTTATCAAGCTACAACCAATCTCAGAGAATACAAAAACCTCTTTCAGGGATTATAAGAAACCATTCATCGATGAATTGAATAAAGCCGTTGGTAAGGGCTATCAGTTTACCTATGCTCAACCATCGCAACAATCAGATTACATCATTGATACGAGCGTTGCACCTGCTAAAAGTGTAGTACACTTCATAAAAGCAATTCAACTCTCTGCTAGAAATAAGTACAATCAAGCGGTACAGGAATATGAAAGGGCGCTTGGGTTTGAACCTAAGAATCAGTTTATTGACATCAATCTTACAATCGAAAAGGTTGAAATGGCACGATTTATTGATCAGTTTAGCAACGATGCCAACGCAGTTTCGTTCAAGATGGGAAACATCGGAAATGTGAATAACGACCAAGGGAAATCAACCAACTACATCTATAACGAAGCCATCGATAAGCTAAAGGGCATTGAAATCGATCTTCCCGATCTAGCTGTCATTCCTTATAATATTGGCAACACCTACCTACTCACCGAGGAGCTCGAATTGGCATTAAATGAGTATAACAAAGCGATTCGGATTGAACCCCGATTCTCAGAAGCATGGTTTAACCGTGGCTTAGTTAGACTTATCAAGGGAGATAAGCAGAATGGCTGCATTGATATTGGAAAATCAGGAGAACTTGGCCTAAATCAGGCATACTCATTAATACAGAAGTTTTGCAAGTGATAATTGTATAATGCTGTTTTGGTGTTCTTTAATAATTAACGCCAACTCGATTTAAGAAACAATATTAAGTACTAAAATAACAACATTATATCTTATCGGCTTAATTGGAATCGAACCTGCGCCTAGGCTGTGCACCTAGGCTAAAACTTCGGCGTAAGCGTAATATTTAGAACATGTATTTTACGTGCTTAGAAGCATACTTTAAATTTAGAACTGGTATTCCTATGAGAATCTGTATGATTTTTATAATCTCGGTACTCTTTATCAGTAATGGTTTTGCTTTTAATATTGAAGAGCAGAGCGATACCATCAATAGTAATTATTATATCGACAATTTTAAAAAACTCTACTCAAGTAATAAAATAAGCAATAAACCCGATAAGGTATTATACTACACAAATTTGCTGATAGAGAATTTCGAGCAAAAGAACGATACAACCCAGGTGTTGAATTATTATAATGAAACATGTAATTATCTCATTAATAAGCAGCAATACAAACTTGTAGCGAATCTTCTTAAACGTTATGTTCAGTATGCCGAAAAATCGAAAAATAGCAACCACATAGCAGATGCTTACTATCAAACCGCCAACTTTTTCATGAATGCCAAAATCAATTATGAAATTGCTGTTGAGTATTACAATAAAAGTCTTGAAATCTATAAAAACACTAATAGATATTATGAGATTGCTCTTGTTTATGACCAGCTTGGCTTTTGTTATGCTTTTCGTTTAAAAGATAAAAACGAGGCGCTAAAATATTACCAGAAAAGCGCTGAGATTAGAGAACAATATGGCTTTTACCCCTCTTTAAATGGGTCGTACCAAAAACTTGCCCTGCTATATCGAAATCAATTTAGAAATTACAATGTTAGTAAAGAATACTACAAAAAAGCGTTAAATATAGCAACAGTGCACAACGACTCATTTCGAATAGCAGATGCTCTTCTAGAAACAGGCTGCCTTAATTTTTCGTACAACAAACCCGACAGTATCCTAGTTTTATATTTCAAATCCCTCGAAATAGCTACTAAAATTCGTGATACTGCTATGTTAGACCTTTGCTACAACCATTTAAGCTGGTATTACAACTCATCAAAAGATTATAAAAAAGCGCTCTACTATTTATCAAAAACGAAATATAATACATTGTTGGGAATTGAAAACTGGACTCCTACCCCAACACTACAGATTGCCAAGCTAGAGCATCAATTAGGTAATTATAAAGGTGCTGCAGAGCACTATATAAAATACATTCAATTAAATGACAGCTTACAAAAAATAAAAAAAGCAGAAGAATACTCGGAGCTAGAGCTGAAATTTGAATTGGAGAGCATTGAAAAAGGAAACCAACTAAAAGTAGAAAAGGCTAAAGCTGCATTACAACAACAAAAAGCGCTACGAAATTTTTTTATTCTTCTCGCATTATTCCTAATAGTTGTAGTTTACCTTATTTATCGTAACTATATAAACAAACAAATAACCATAAAAAAGCTTCACGAAGCCGATAAAATGAAACTTCGCTTTTTCACAAATATTTCGCACGAATTGCGTACCCCACTAACATTACTTATCTCACCCTTAGAAAGATTGGGTGCAAAGCTTAAAGAAACCGATGAGGGTAACTTAATTCCCATGATGCTTCGAAATACCCGCAAATTGAAGAGCCTGATAAATCAATTGTTGGATATCTCTAAAATTGACACCGATAGTTTGACGCTTGCAAAAAGCCGAAACGACTTTAATAATGTATTCCGAACCATAACATCCATGTTCGAGTCAATGGCTCATGATAAAAATATTGATTTTAGGGTAAGCATTGAAAATCAGGAGCTAAGTTTCTATTTCGACAAGGAGAGAATAGAGCAGGTAATAAGCAACCTATTGTCCAATGCATTTAAATTTACACTAGTAGGTGGTAAAATCTCTGCCAGCGTAACTAAACTTGACCATCATTTAATCCTTAGCATTAAGGATACTGGTATTGGTATTTCCCCTGAAGATATTAGTAAGGTTTTTAATCGTTTCTATCAGTCAAGCAAAAGTAAAAACAAACCCTATGAGGGTACTGGCCTTGGGCTTAATATTGTAAAAGAGTATGTTGAATTGCACCATGGAACAGTTTCGGTAAATAGTGAACTCGGTATAGGGAGCGAGTTTACTGTAAAATTGCCTTTATACGAGTATAACATGGAATCTGAAAAGCAATCAGCAGCTGAAATGCTTGTAAATTTGGAAGACGTGCCAAACAACAAAGAAGGCAAAGGGTTGATTAGAAAAGACTGTGAAACCCTTCTTATTGTTGAAGACAATATTGATTTAAGAAATTACTTAAAATCGATATTTCATGGCAAGTATAATATACTTGACGCTTCAAACGGTGAAGTGGGTAAGCAAATAGCAAGCAAAGATAATCCCGATATTATTATATCTGATGTAATGATGCCAGTTTGCGATGGCTACTGTTTAACGGAATATCTTAAATCGCAAATTGAAACAAGCCATATTCCAATTATCCTGCTTACAGCAAAAGCCAGCTACGACGATAGATTAACTGGATATGAGCATGGTGCCGATGATTATATTGCAAAGCCTTTTAATGAAAGGGAGCTTGAGCTGAAGGTGCAGAATATATTAATGACGCGGAAGAAACAAAAGGAGAAATACAGTAAAAATATAACGGTAAACCCATCGGAGATAGTTACAACTTCGATAGATGAGCAGCTTTTGCGAAACATTGTACAGGTAATAGAGAGAAATATTTCAAATGTTGATTTTAGTATCGACCAGCTATGCACCGAAGTTGGACTATCGAGACGAAATATGTTCAGGAAATTAAAGGCTCTTGTCGATATGAGCCCAAGCCAGTTTATCCGCACTATCCGCCTTAAAAGGGCTGCCCAGCTACTGTCTCAAAATGCTGGAAATGTAAGTGAAATTGCCTACCAAACCGGATTCGATAACCTCTCCTACTTTACTAAATGTTTTAAAAAAACCTTTCACAAACTACCATCTGAATACATGTAATTGGCTGTATTTCAGGTTATGCCAATAGGTATTAGTAAATGGCACGTTGGTATTAATGCAATTACCTATCGTTTTGTTGCTTTGCTGTAAAGCCACCAGGTAAATCCATCACTTTCACCTGACGGAAAGTTCCTGTTCTTTTGCAATCATGCACATTCAAGAGAAAAATAGATATTTATTGGGTTAGCACAAAAGTAATTGATGGTATTAAAAAGGAAGTATTTAATCAAAAGTTTACTAAATAATACAAAACAATTAAAAATCTAATAAAATGAAAAAATATCAAAGTAATTATTTAAGAATCGCTACAATAGTGGCCTTCCTTTTTGTCCATCAACTATTAAAAGCACAATGGCCGCAATGGCGCGGCCCAATGCGCGATGGGTTTTGTGCCGAATCCAATCTCTTAAAAGCCTGGCCTGCTGAAGGCCCCAGATTAGCATGGTCTTCTGATACAATTGGATTTGGTTATGGATCTGCAATTATTCAGGGCAACATCATCTATGCTACAGGACTAAAAGAATCCTCTGAAATTATGACTGCATTTGACATTAACGGAAAAATAATATGGCAGAAAAGAGTTGGGAAAGCAGGTGAAAATTCTAATGGTTCACTTGCACCTGGAAGTACCCCAACTTTCTATAAAAATAAACTTTATTTCTTAACCGCTGCAGGGGAGATTGTATGTATTAATCCCACAACTGGTGCATTAGTTTGGGCAATAAGCATTCCCAAAAAATTTGAAGGAGCAATTGGTAGTATTATGGGTAGAACTAGCATATTCTGCGAATCACCTCTAGTGGTCGACGATAAAGTGATTCTTACACCCTGTGGGAAAAACGCTACATTCATAGCCCTGAACAGCTCAACCGGAGAAACAGTTTGGGCTTCGGAAAGTATTGACAATGCAGGCAATTTTGTATCCCCTATTTTGATTCAGGGAGAGGGGAAGAAGTTAATTGTTAGCAATACAGAAAATTTCTATGTAGCGGTTGATCTAAACACAGGTAAAATTGTTTGGAAGGAAAAGGGTTCTGCCACTAGTGTGCCTCTTCCGGGCAACAAACAGGTTTATTTTACGTGCACTGATGATGGAGGTAAGATGCTAAATATAAGCAATGACTTGAACAGTTTCAGTTTTAAATGGTCCGATGGATTGAAAATAAAACCTTTGGGTGGTGCAGTGAGACTTGGTAACAGAATTTTTGGAACTTATGATAATCGCAAAGGTATTCTTTGCATAGATTGGGAAACAGGTAAACAACAGGTCTTTGATAAAGATATCAGAGGGGCAAGTCTTTTGGCAGCAAATGGAATGATCTACTGCTACGAAGATAAAGCAGGTCGAGTAAGTCTTCTGAAACCAACAGAAAACAGTATTGAAATAGTAGGTTCTTTTAAAGTAACAATGGGTCAAGGGGCACACCTGGCTCACATGTCAATGGGCAATGGAATTTTGTTTGTAAGACATGGAGATTCACTGATGGCATATAATATAAAACAAAAATAAAAATGCAACTAAATTTTATAACAAACTCTATTTAAAAAGCATATGAAAGTACTACAACTTCTTATTCTTACTCTAATTGTCAACATTTCATTTGGACAACAATTTACTGATTTATATGGCGATTACCTTGGTCAGCCCTTGCCAGGCGAAACACCTGTGGTTTTTGCCCGTGGAATCGTCTCAGTTGATAGTACCATTGAGCATGGTGCCCCAACATTTTCGCCTGATGGCAATACTGTTTTCTGGCAGTCGAACCTACGCCACAAAGACAAAAAAACGGAGATATTCCTCAGAACAATGCACTGTATTAATGGACAATGGACAGCACCTGAAGCATCATCATACGGTGGCATGCCAGCTTTTTCGCCAGATGGCAAACAGCTCTATTCCCTTCCCTTTGATACGGAAAATGAAAAAGATCTCTACTTCGTAGAAAAACAAGGTGAAAATTGGAGCAAACCCAAATGTTTGAACTTTATCGCCCGTTTCCCTGAACTGAAGTATTTGTATGGCCCTTCAATTACAAGTAAGAGAACACTCTATTTCTTTGGCCATGCCGAAGGGCTAGGCTCAATGAATAGCTTTGGCATTTATCGATCGGAATACATCAATGGAATCTACGCAAAACCAGAATTATTGCCACCTACTATCAATACGGCTAATGGAGTGCTCAACTGGACCCCCTTTATTACACCAGACGAGAGCTACCTGCTGTTCTCTTCGAACCGTCTCAACTCAGTCCAAAATATTTTTGTATGCTTCAGGCAACCGGATGGGAGCTGGACTGAGGCGGTTAGTTTAGGCACAACAGTTAATACAGATCAAGGGGAACGATTCCCCAGTGTTTCGCCAGATGGCAAGTACCTTTTCTTTACCCGCTGGGTTACGAATGATAACGAGGATATTTTTTGGGTGAGTGCCGAAATCATCGAGAAGTTGAAGGCAAAGGCCATTCAGGAAGGGCGTCTCAAACAATGAAATAAAATGGAAAAGAACCTGTTTCATAAACTATTTGTATTCATCTGTCTTATAATAACATAATAGATTTAAGTAGTCAAATGTTATAATTCTGAAACCAACAAAACGTATATCAATTAGTCGGCTCAGTCTACCAAGCAAACGAAGTGCAGTTCCTCTATAAACATCAGTATAGGTCCTCCTATATGCCAGGCAGGTATACAGTGGTTTGTCAAAGTATTTGACGAACTAGTTCATATTAAGCAAGTAGTGAGGTGCTTTAGCGCCTACATAGTCTTGTGCTATTTAGTTTGAACATTAACAAACTATATTGGAACTAATTATAAGGGTGTACGAGAAATAAATGAGCAAATGAGTTAAGGCTGAATCAAACTTACCCATTAATCTAAAAGTCCTATTGATAATAATTTTATGATGAGACTTGTTGTTGATGTATTTTCTTGTTTTTTATGAATTATCACTAATTTAATTCAATGTATTTTTTGAAATTATTCAATATAGATTGCCAACCCTGACGTTGTAGCTCAACTGAATTTGTTGTTTCTGCCTCAAAAGCCTCAATCACATTTGTTTTATTCCCATTTTTAATGAATTCGATTTTAACTTTTCGCCCATCGCTTAGTATATATTCAATCAGCTCGTTTGTTTTAATCGTAACATAAACGCCATCGAAATCAAAGCCGTTGCTCCCATCTTTCGATTCCATTCTATATAGAAACTTTCCGCAAACGGTTAAATCATTCTTAGCATGAGGGGTATGCCAATCATCGCTTGCATTATTCCATTGAGTAATATGCAAAGGGGTTGTCCAATACCTCCAAACCTTGTCAATCGGTGCATTTATTAATGCTCGAACCAAAATTTGAGCTATTTTATTTGTGTTCATTTTTTATCACTTACCAATACTATTAATTCTTCTCAACACAGTTAAACATCCATTGAATGCCGTACTTATCGGTACAGCTACCGTAGTAAGCACCCCAAAACATATCTTGGAGTTCCATAGTAACCTTACCACCTGCCGATAATGCAACGAATAATCTTTTGGTTTCAGCTTTTGTATCAGGTTCAAGATTGATATGAACATTATTACCATGGCTCACCTTAAATCCCATTGATTCGGGAGCATCAGTAGCCATTAATAAATGACCGCCAAGAATTGGTAGTTCAATGTGCATAACAAGATCTTTATCTTCATCAGCAATTGGAGGCATACCTTCTGCAGGAGGAATATCTCTAAAACGTGCTATTCCTCCACTTGTGAATTCTCCACCAAAAATTGATTTATAAAAATTGAATACCTCCTCGGCATTTCGATGAAAATTGAGGTATGTACTAACTCGTGCCATAATATAAACTGTTATTGGTTAGAGCATACTAACAACCTGATTATGGATTTGTTTATTGAAGATTTAATACAGTAACGTCAGTTCTACGTAAGAAACAATTTAAATGAATGTTATCAGCATTTTACTTTATTGGTAAAAGTGGAACCGAGCTTGCGAACTGAACAGAGTGAGCTCAGCGTAGCTAGTTCGGCGTAGCCAATGATGCCTGCCTGCCGCCTGCCTGCCGGTAGGCAGGGAAGACAGGGAAGAAAAAAGTAAGAGGCAATCCCAATATTGGCTCCGCCGAACTTCGTTTCCATTATTCCAATCTTCCAAAAATTCAATATTAGTATTAAAGTATCAATGTCGTTTAATTAAGGAATTTAACGCTAGCACGTCCTGCGGACTATGCTAGGTTAATAAACATTCCAACCCCGCATGGCGGGGCGGAGGAGTTGATTTAAAAAACGCTAACTAAACGACATTGATTAAAGTATTAATAAATAGCGATATAACAAGCATTCATATATCGAACTTTCGTTATAGTAATAACTTATCAACTAAATCATCTTCCCCACCCAATGATCTGAACGTAGGTAGATAAAAGAGACCGACGATAGTAAAATGCCATACAGAATCTCAACTGTCCAGACAACTGTTAGCGGTTGCATAAAGACCAAAGCAAAAACAAAGGTTAAAAGGATATAAATGGCGAGAATCCCTATCTCAAGAAGTAATGAGATATTCGTTTTCCCTGTTCCTGAAACGCTATTGAACAGGACAAATCCCATGGCAAGCAATACCGATGCAATGGTGATTATGTGCATAATTGGTAAAGCCATTTCAATGATTGATGGGTCGTTGGTATAAACCTGAATAATTAGCCGTGGAAACATGCTACAGATCACCGAAAGAACAACCGAAAACCCCGCTGCAACCAATGCAATGCGCCATGTCAATGACAGAACCTCTTTCGATCGTCCTTGCCCAATTACGAAGCTCACCAGTGAGTTTGCAGCCGTTGCAAAGCCCATAATGGGTATAAGGAGAACAACATAGATACTTCTAATAATATTTGAGGCGGCTAATTCAACCTCACCCATCTTCTCAATAATTAAGAAAAAGATAAACCAGATTGAGAACGAGAAAAAATTCTGAAGCATTAAAGGAATGGATACTTTAAAAATGCGTGACATCATCTCTGAATCATACCTGTAAAACTTGAAAATATGGAACTCCTTTATATTCTTGTTTAGTATTGTATAAACAATGAATGCCCCAGCTCCTGAAAATTCAGCGATAACCGATGCTAATCCCGCTCCGCTTACACCCATCTTTGGGAATCCAAAATGACCAAATACCAATGAGTAACCAAAGAAAACGTTAACAATGACCATGGTTAATGTTGTATAGGTAATTACCTTTGTCTTACCAATTCCTACATAAAATGCCCTGTATGAAAAATAGGTGAAGGCAAAGAATAACCCCCAAATCCGATATCTTAGGAATTCGTAGCTAGCATTGAATACGCTCTCCGATTCTACAATACTATAAAGAATTGTTTTCCCGAATAGTTCGAACAATACAATTAAAATGACAGCTAAAAAAAGTAAGAAGTATTGGGTATGCTCAATAATACTACCTATCTCTTTATTCTTTCCCTCTCCAAATCGTCGAGCAACCATTATCTGCGCACCCACACCAACGCCCCAACCAAGCATAATAATAGCAAGGTAAAAAAGGCCTCCGATTGCTCCGCCTCCTAAAGCAACATCACCTAAACTACCTAGAAATGCTGTATCGGTAACGTTTATCACATTCTGCGCAACGCTACCAATCATTATGGGGAACGCAATATCCCAAACCCTTCGGTACGAAATAGAAGTTTTCAAAGTCTTTTTTTGAAATAATGGGCAAATGTAATAAACAATAAACAAACACAGAGGTACTGAGACACAGAGTTAATTAACGTGAGTTCGATCTTAGAAATGATAATATTTTTCTGGTTTGCAATTTGTTACGCATTTTTATTCTGTGTTGGAATGATGGAACTGGAGCAAAGCAGAACCTGTCTACCGGCAGGCAGGGAACAATGGAGGCTCTTCTAGCATATTTTCTTCCCAGCCTACCAACAGGCCTAATGGGGCTTGATTTTTGTTTTAATGAAAATTACTACAAATAGGTTGTCGCTCTACGACTTTAAAAAGCAGCATCGCTGCTAACTATTTGTAGGATAGATAATCATATTTTAGCTGAAAGCAGCATAGCTAAGACCTATCGAATTAGATTTTTTTTCTCGGTTAATAATGATAAAAAATCTTCGGATTAAGAATCAATGTCGTTTACTTAAGGTTGATAAAACGCTGTCAGGTTAACCAACTTGATTGACCTTTCAGAGTCGGAAGACCTGAAAGAATCAATTGCAAAATCCTTAAGTAAACGACAATGGATTAAGAATACTCAATTGACATGAAATTATACCGAAGAGTAACGATAACCATTAAACACTTTGAATATTCGTGTTTTTTTTATTACTTGCATCAACCAAATTGTAACAGTGTAATTAGATGCCTTCAAACTTCGTATTTAAAGGATTTTCAAAGGTAATTGTTGTGTTAATTATAGCATTACCAATTCTAAATAGCTGTGGTAGCAGAAGCAATAAAGAGCAATCCGCTGAATCGAAAGAAAATTTTTTACCCGATACCTTATCGATGCTAGTTAAATTTGAAAACTCTCTCTTCCCCCTACCCTCACCCTACCAAGCATCAACCCTGATAAGAAAAAAAAATATTCAATACGATGAAAGCATTATTAGCTCACTGAATAATTATCAACATTTTAGCACCGCCTTCAAGAAAGCGTTAAACCTAGGAATTTACGGTACAGATCTAAGCTATTTAAACATTTACGATCGCACCCCAGAATCCATCAGCTACCTTAGCGTTATTAAGAACCTTAGCGATCAATTGGGGATCTCAGCATCTTTCGATGAATCATTTTTTTCATCGGTTGAAAAAAATATCAACAATAAAGATTCTATTTTAGTGATACTTTCCAAAACCTACAGAAATACCGATTCATACCTAAGGGTTAACGACAGAAAAAATATTGGCTCGTTAATACTTGCAGGCGGTTGGGTTGAAAGCCTATACATTCTCACTAAAATTGGTAGAGGAACAAACGATCGCGAGATAATAAACCGTATTGGAGAGCAGAAACATCCTTTGGATAATCTGATAGAGATACTAACCCCCTACTACTACAAATCACAAGAGTTTTCAACCTTAATCGATGGCCTTATCGATTTGGCCTACGAATTCGACGGGGTTATCTACTCCTATTCATACAAAGAGCCTAAAATTGATGTTGATAATAAAATAATTTATATACACAGCGAGTCGAGGGTTGTGATGTCGGAGTATCACCTCGAAACGGTAAGTAGAAAAATTGAGGCAATACGCAATCAAATTATCGGCTAATCGGCTGAACCTTGCTAAAACCTATGAAAACAAAAAAAACAATTATTTATTTAGCTCTGATCACAGCACTCTCATTCACTGCAATACCTACTTACTCTCAGGTTGAGCAGTTACAAAATATTTGCTCCTTGTATTTCTCACCTGAGTTCATATCGGATGGACAAGAATATTTTGCATCGCTTAAACCCGATCAAAAGGTTGAATTCAGAACCACCTTCTACGGAGAAAATACTTATAGGATTGTGGCATGTACAAACCTTAAAAAAGGGGACTTGGTTTTCACGGTATTCGATACCGAAAAAAATCTCCTTTTCTCCAATGCAAGCTATAATTTCTCTCAATACTGGGATTTCAAGTTTACATCAACCATTACCTGTATCATTCAGGTTGATGTGAAAAGTATAAAATTTACGCCTGGCTTCGTAATGCTTCTTATAGGTTACAAGCCATAATAGCTTTTTATATTTTAATACTAGCAAACCTTTGATGAATGAGCGAGTCGATTCTTAAAGCGCTAATGCAATTATTTGCAATTATAGCCCACCCAGAGGACGAAGAGGTTGAGGTTGAAGGGAAAAGTGATCGACGATCTGTTGTTGAGAGTTTTCTTAAAAATCAACTCAACCTAGAACTTGTCCGAGAATACTTAAAGGTATTTGATTATTACTACAACCTTCATCAGGAGAAGCAAAGCGAGAAAAGCAAGACAAAAAAAAGAACCTCATCGAGTTCGGTTCGAGTTCTAAAAATTTGTACCCAAATAAACGAGGAGCTAACCCAGCAACAAAAAATAGTAGTTCTTTTCAGGCTCCTTGAATTCGTTAAAACTAACGATGGAGATGTAACCGAGCAGGAGATGGCCTTCATCTCAACCGTATCTGAATCGTTCCATATCCCTGAGGATGAGTACTCTCAAATCTGCGATTACGTACTCTCCCCCTTCGATAAAATCATCCTAAACGACAATATTCTAGTTATCAACAATCAACGCGAATATTTTATCAAGGGTATTCGCCACATCTACTCCGAATCGTTCCAGGGGGAGCTAAAGGTTATCAATATTGAATCGGCCAATATCCTTTTTCTCCGTTATTTAGGCGAACATGAGCTTTACCTAAACGGTCACCTTTTACTAAAAGATAAAATATACGTTCTTAATACCGGTTCATCGATCCGTAACAATAAGATAAAGCCTATATACTTTAGCAATATTGTAAGTAGGTTTGCCATTGACCGAATTAAAGAGAAAATTCTTTTTGAGGTTAAGAATGTAGAGTTCAAGTTTAATGGTGGTAAAATTGGGCTGCACGATGTATCCTTTACGCAAGAATCGGGTCAGCTGGTTGGGATTATGGGTGCTTCAGGTGCAGGGAAATCAACCCTTCTGAATGTTCTTAACGGTACAGAAATACCTTCATCGGGGAGTGTTCTAATTAATAATTTCGATATTCATCATCAACAAGATATTGTTGAGGGGTTGATTGGTTTTGTTTCGCAGGACGACCTTCTTATCGAGGAGTTGACCGTTTTCCAAAACCTTTACTACAACGCAAAACTTTGCTTCGATAATTATACAGAACCTCAGATTGTTGAAGTTGTTGACAAGATGCTCATTAGCCTTGGCCTCCACGAGATTAAGGGTATGAAAGTTGGTTCCCCTCTTAACAAAAAGATTAGCGGAGGTCAACGGAAACGGTTAAACATTGCGCTTGAACTAATCCGTGAGCCCGCAATACTTTTCCTCGATGAGCCAACATCAGGGCTGAGCTCAAGAGACTCTGAAAATATACTTGACTTACTCAAGGAGTTAACCCTAAAAGGGAAGCTCGTTTTCGTTGTAATCCACCAGCCATCATCGGATATCTTTAAAATGTTTGATAAGCTGCTAATCCTCGATACTGGCGGATTCCTTATCTATGATGGCGATCCCATTGAATCGATTATCTACTTTAAATCCCGAGTACAACAGGCAAACTGGAACGAAAGTGAGTGTACGCTTTGCGGGAATGTCAACCCCGAACAAATCTTCAACATCGTTGAAGCCAATGTAATTGATGAGTACGGGAACCCAACCCGTTCTCGCAAAACAAGTCCCGATGAATGGACTGAACACTACAAAAAGAGCTCTTCAGCCCAAGAAAAAGTAACCTTTATCCCCTCAGAGCTACCAAAAATTCAGTTCAAAATACCTAATTGGATTAAACAGCTAAAGGTTTTTGTTCAAAGAGATGTCCTTTCAAAATTGGCCAACACTCAGTATATGATAATCAATATACTTGAGGCACCAATCCTTGCTCTGCTCTTGTCGTATATCATCAAGTTCTACAACGTTGATATTGCCAATGAGGTTGGTTATACCCTTTTAGATAACGATAACCTCCCAGTCTATCTCTTCATGTCAGTAATTGTGGCAATATTCATTGGGTTAACCGTTAGCGCTGAGGAGATTATAAAGGATAGAAAAATACTAAAACGAGAAGCATTCCTTAATCTTAGCTGGTCGAGCTATTTGATGTCAAAAGTGTCTATTCTATTGGTGCTTTCAGCGCTTCAAGCATTGCTATTCGTTGTAATCGGAAACACCGTTCTTGAGATAAGGGGAATGTATTTTGAGTACTGGTTGGTACTCTTCAGCACATGGATATCTGCAAGTTTACTGGGTCTTGTCATCTCCGATAGTTTCAAAACAGTTGTTACCATTTATATACTCATCCCGTTCTTGGTTATTCCACAGATCATTTTGAGCGGAATAATCGTAAAGTACGAGAAGTTGAATCCATCCATTTCATCGCCAAGTAGTATTCCGATATACGGGGAGGTTATTCTTGCCCGTTGGGCATACGAAGCCCTCGCAGTATATCAGCATAAAGAGAACAAGTACCAAAAGCAGTTCTTCAAGTACGATGAGGCCATGAGTATTTCCGATTACAAGCGAAACTACTGGCTTAAAACGCTCAATAATAAAGTTGATCTCTGCGAAAGGAATTATAAAGACCCCAAAAAAACGGATCAGGTTAAAAGGGCTTTTAGAGTAATTAAGAACGAGATTAATAAAGAGATGTACTCGGTTTCGGGTTCATCATTAAAGTTTGCGAAGCATAATCAGTTAATCATCGATAGCAAGCCTACAGAAGCCATACTAAAGGATATCAAGGAGTATCTTGAAACGCTCAGAAAATACTACATAAAGCTTTACAACAAGGCAAGCAACGAAAAAGATTTAATAATATCGAACCAACAGCAAACACCTGAGAGCAAAGAGGCGTTCTTAAAACTAAAGCGTAGCTACTTCAACGAGAGTTTATCAGATTTAGTAAGGAACTCAGGCGAAGTGGATCGAATCATTGAATATAAGGGGAATCTCATTCAAAAGGTTGACCCTATCTTCCTGTACTCTGAGTCAAGGTTACTCCGATCACACTTTTATGCGCCTTCAAAGCAGATATTTGGGTTCTTTATCAGCACTTTTTGGGTTAATATATTTATTATCTGGTTATCGTGTATTATGCTATACCTAGTCCTATACTATAGACTACTAAAGAAAGGGTTGGACTTGCTCGAAAAATTCACTGGGAATAAGGAGTCTGACTAGTTGAAAAAACAAAAAGGGGCTAAAAGCCCCTTTTTATTTATAGAGATAGCCAATTAATCAACGATTTGAATCATTTTGAAAGGAACCTTAATGATCGATTCGTAATCTTCTCCTGCCTCAAGCATATCCTCGTCATCCTCCTCGTAGTACCAATTGATGATTACATCCTTTTGGTTCTTTTTAAGATTCTCAAGTTTTTTAAAAACATCGAGAATGCACTTAGATGAGCTGGTATTAAAGTATTCAAGCTGTACATTAACAACTGTTTTGGCTGCGGGTCCCTGGTTGTATTCCTCAAGCCAATCAACAATTGGCTTATAGAACTCGATAGAGTTCTCAGGAATTGACCGACCCTTAATCTCAATTACGCCAGATGTAGGGTTCATGGTTACGGTTGGCGTTTTAGGAGTTCCCTCAATATTTATCAATTCCATAGCATTAATAGTCTTTATTCTTTCTCGTTAATAAATACGTTCAGATTAAAAAAGTCAAATTCTGTATTGTAATGATAAAATTTATAATCTAACTTATTTCCTGTTTTTCTCGCAATATCAATCAATCCGAGTCCACCACCACCTTTCGCAGAAAACGATTGATTATTGAGAACAAATTTATAAAAATCTTTTAACTCTTCTTTCGAAAGAGAGTTAATCTTATCAATTTTTTCTTTTAAAATTATTGATTTGTCAGTACGAATAAAATTCCCCGTTGAAATCCTAAAAACCTGATCCTTTTTCGAAAGCACAAATGCCCCAAAATTGGATTCAGATCCTCCCATTCCATTAATAGCATCAACATGATGGAAAAGATTTTGTAAACTTTCAACCAATACGTTATAGAGCTTCTTCTTTACCCCAGTTTGCTCGGATGCTTCTTCGAGTTTAGACTCGATTAGGCTCAAAGTATTGGAAATAACTTCAGCGCTGATAGCTCCTTTATAAGCAACAATCACCTCGCCCTGATTCATCCGATCATAACAGTCGTTCAAGAAAAAACTCATTGAGGAGCCTATTTTACTCTGATACAAATTGACTATTCTTCTTTATACCAAAACAAATATAGAAAAAAATAAATTACCCACCGATATTAATAATCTGGTTTTTATAAAATTAATAGTAAAAAAATAAAAACTAGTATTTCGAAAATGGTAACCATTCACCACGGAGACACGCCTGCCTGCCGGTAGGCAGGGAGAACACGGAGATTTTTTCTATTTACTAGTTAGACTTATCGATTGTTTCGTTCTTTTCCATCAATGAAAAACCTTAAATTAAACGTTTAAGATTTTGTTAATAGCAACTATATTTATAAACATTCTCTGTGTTCCCTGCCTACCGGCAGGCAGGCGGTAGGCAAAAGTAAAAAAAAGATAGACTCGTCTGAACTTCGTGTCTTGGTGACTTTGTAGCAAAATTTCATTCTGCAATTTGCTAAAACACAACCAAAATATTTAAACTCTCGTTTTTTTAATTATCTCCTTGGGCGAACCCTTATACATTGAATACTGGTGATATTTACACTCCAAGGCTCCGTTAGCTAGGGCTATTGCTCTCGAAGGTCGTAGTCCAAAACTTCTAAGCGCATCAACATTATTGCTTATAAGCCAAACATCGTACCCTGAGTAACGTTGCTTAAAGCAATCGCCCAGCTGCCGATAAAAGCTTTCGATCTGCTCCTTCTTCAACCGTTCTCCATATGGAGGGTTGGTAACCACAATACCCTTTCCCTTGGGCGGATCAAATTCGAAGACTGAGCGTGTACTTATCTCTATTTTCTTCTGAAGACCTGCATTACGAATATTCTCAACCGAGGTTTCAATGGCTTTCTTCGATATATCGCTTCCGATGATTGAGAACTTAAACTCTCGTTCCATGCTCTCATCATTGTAAACCTGCTGAAGAAGCTCCTCATCGAAATCGACCCAATTCTCGAAGCCGAAGTGCTTACGGAAAATTCCAGGAGGAATGCCATGGGCAATTAAACCCGCTTCTATGAGTATGGTTCCCGAACCACACATGGGATCGATAAAATCGCTTTGACCCTTCCAACCCGATAAGAGAATCATTCCTGCGGCTAATACTTCATTAATCGGAGAGGCATCATGTGTTTGCCTATATCCTCTACGGTGCAGCGATTCGCCAGAAGAATCCAATGAAATGGTGCACTCTTCGTCAACCACATGTATATGTACTCGAATCTGCGGATTTTGAGGATCGACGAATGGTCGCTTTCCGGTTTTCTCACGGAAATGATCAGCGATTGCGTCCTTCAGCTTTAAAGCGATATACCTTGAATGGTTAAATACATCGGAGGTAACTACGCTATCAACCGCATATTTCTGTGAGATGTTCATTAGGCTCGACCAGTCAAACTTTTTTGCCTGACCATAGAGCTCGTCCTCGGTTCGAGCCTTAAAGGTGTAAATGGGTTTAAGAATTCGTAATGCCGTACGTAATTGGATATTAGCCTTATACAGCATCTCCTTATTCCCCTTAAATGAAACCGATTTAAGGGCTACATTCACCTCTTCTGCGCCAATTGACCTCAGCTCTTCAGCCAGAACATCCTCCAACCCTTGCTGGGTCTTGGCAATCATCTCGAACTTCTCTACCATCCTTTAAAAGTTTGAAAATTGAATTTTACAATAGATGAAATAAACTTCATTTACTTTGGTTTCGCTTTGGTAACCAATGGTTTACCACCAGCTCTTCGGCTCGAAAAAGCATTCAATATTATCTCAGCATCCTCAAATGGAACGGTAATGAACGAGAAGTCATCGTGCACGCTAATATCATCAATCTTATTGTCGGGGATTTTAACCTCCTTACGGATAAAATCCGATATTTTACGAGGAGTCATTCCATCCTTACGGCCTAACGCCACAAATAACCTAGAGGTTCCTGTTGCGTCAACCTTAAAGGTACGTACCTCAGAATAGTTTTTAATATCAAGCTGAGATTTGAACGATAAGCGAAGTAACGAAGCAAGAGCAACTTCAGGGCTATTTATCTCAAGCAAATCCTCTGCCATACCAAGGTATTCATCGTATGACCCTTTCTTGATAATTTCGGCAATCTCAATTTTAATTCGTTCTCTTTTTACGGCAACGATATCTTCGGCCGCAGGAAGAATCTCTTTTCGAATCTTTGATTTAGTGATCTTCTCTACAAACATCAGCTTTCGTGATTCCTCCCTTGTAACAAAGGTAATGGCAGTACCCTGCTTCCCTGCTCTTCCAGTACGCCCAATTCGATGAATGTAGGATTCTGCATCCTGCGGAAGGCTCATGTTGATAACATGAGTTAAATCAACAATATCGATACCCCTTGCTGCAACATCGGTTGCAATAAGAATGTTGATATGTTTATTTCGAAACTTTAACAAGGTTTTTTCACGCTGAGCCTGAGATATATCGCCATGCAATCCTTCTACAGAATATCCACGTTCCAATAATTTTGAGGTTGTAGTATCAACAGCAACCCTAGTTCTACAGAAAACTAACCCGTAAAATTCGGGTTCAATATCGATAATGCGGGTAAGCGCATCGAATTTGTCGGCATCACGAACCTCAAAGTAAATTTGATCGGTTAGGCTAGTTGTGGGCTGAGAACGATCTACCTCTAACTTTTTAGTATTAACCATATACTTCTTCGACAGCTTCGCAATCCGATCTGGCATTGTTGCTGAAAAAAGAAGTGTACGCTTTTCTTTTGGTGTAAAGTCGAGGATGGCCTCGATGTCATCGATAAAGCCCATATTCAGCATTTCATCAGCTTCGTCGAGAACAAACCAGGATATTTTATCCAGTTTAAGATCGCCTCTATCCAATAAATCCTGAACTCGTCCAGGTGTTCCAACAACAAGGTCAACCCCTTTGCGTAGTCTTCGCTGTTGCTCTGAAATTGATTGTCCTCCATAAACGGTTGAAACAGAGATTCTGTTTCCAGCCAACGAAATAATTTCGTCAGAGACCTGTAGGGCAAGTTCACGCGTAGGTACTAATACTAGCCCTTGAACAAAGCCACTTCCTCCCTTAATCTTCTCGATCATAGGTAGCCCAAATGCCGCAGTTTTTCCAGTTCCAGTTTGAGCCTGAGCAATAATATCGCCCTCTTCATTTAAAAGGACAGGTATTGTCATGCGCTGGATTGGAGAGGGTAGTTCAAAACCCTTTTTTTCGATAGCAGCCAAAGATTGGTCCGAAAGACCAAGCTGCTTAAACTCTGAAAGATGTTCCATTTACAATAGGTATATATGACCCAAACCTTTGGGTCAATCATTAATTAAAAAAGACATAACCTAATAAGCCGCTATTCTTTTACTAGGTACTTATAGTTATCCCAACTATTTAGTATTTCTATTGCTTTGAGAAAAGCATTATTATCCTGATTGATTATCTCGAAGTATTTGCTATTGGTGTATATCGACTGTGATATAAGCCCTTTCAGCTGTTTCTTTATCTCTCGCTTTGAAACGGACAATCCGGCTTCATCCCTTTTGATCTTACGGGTTTCGCCAAGAGCAACCAGCTCCTCAATCATCTGATCGCTTACCTCAAATTTTTTATTATACTTTTCAAACTTGGGGTAATCCTTAATCATCTGATCTCTGTTTTTATCGAGCCACAATAGGTAATACTGATTTAAGACAGCGGCTCTAACGAGTCTTCCGTAATATTCGGAATAATCAGCAGTATCGAGCGGGACAAAAATATCGGGTATAATACCCCCGCCACCGTAAACTGTTTTACCCTTTAAAAGAGTTTTGTATTTAAGGTTTTCAGGGAGTTTGATGCTATCCATCGAGAAAAATTCGCCCTTGTTATAGCGATCATTTATATCATCGTAGTATTTATCAATACTACCATTGTTGTATGGTTTTTGAATTGCTCTTCCGGTAGGTGTGTGATAACGGGCTATGGTAAGACGAATCATCGAGCCATCGGGTAACGGCATCTGATTCTGTACTAATCCTTTACCAAATGACCTACGACCAACGATTATCCCCCTATCCCAATCCTGAATTGCGCCCGAAAGGATTTCGCTGGCTGAAGCGGATCCCTCGTCGATCAGAATTACCAAATGGGCCTTTTCGAGTTCACCCCTTGAGGTTGAAACAAAGTCGGTTCGTGGGGTTGCTCTACCCTCGGTATAGACGATAAGTTTTCCGTTATCCAAAAACTGATCTGCTAGCTCAATGGGTGTATTGAGCATTCCACCACCATTCCCTCGAAGATCAAGTATTAGGTCTTTCATCTTCTGCTGCTTAAGCTCCTTAACAGCATCGTTGAATTCCTGCTCGGTGGTTTGTGCAAACCGGCTTAGCTTGATATATCCTATTTTTGAATCGATCATGTAAGAAGCATCAATGCTGAAGATTGGAATTTTATCGCGGGTAACGGTAAAATCGAGCAATTGGCTCTGCGCTTTTCTTTTTACCTGAATATTTACCTTGGTCCCTTTAGGTCCTCTTAAATACTTGAATACATCAGAATTTTTCAATCCTATTCCTGCAACATTCTTCCCATCGATGTTAATAAACCTATCGCCAGCTAAGATTCCAACTCGTTCTGATGGCCCACCAACAATCGGATTAACAACCATTAGGGTATCGTTCATAATATTGAACTCTACGCCAACACCATCGAAGTTCCCCTCTAGGGGTTCGTTCATCGCCCTAACCTCATCTTTTGAGATGTAAACGGAGTGCGGATCGAGCTTCTCGAGCATACTCACAATGGCCTCGTCAACCATTCGGTTGGGGTTTACGGTATCAACATAATCGCTTGATAAATACTGTAAGAATCTCACAAATTTATACGCGCTAAAGCTTGACGATTGCTGCGCTGATGCAGACAAACTGCAAATAAGAGCGAATGATAGTATGAAGTAAATCCTACGAATCATTTTATATGATTTTATAGTTTGTAATAATCCAATAGCATAGAATAGTAACGAATAAATCCTTTGATTGTTTATTATAGCTATTCCCACTCAATGGTAGCTGGTGGTTTAGAGCTAACATCATAGACTACCCTATTAATACCTTTTACCTTATTAATAATATCGTTCGAGATTTTGGAGAGAAACTCGTATGGTAATGGGTACCAATCGGCAGTCATACCATCGGTAGAGGTTACTGCTCGTAAAGCGACAACAAACTCATAGGTACGCTCATCGCCCATTACACCAACTGATTGAATAGGGAGAAGAATGGTTCCTGCTTGCCAAATCTTATCGTATAATCCAAACTCTTTTAGACCTTGAACATAAATGCTATCTGCATCCTGTAGTAGCTTTACCTTATCGGGGCTTACTTCACCTAAAATTCGAATTCCTAAACCTGGTCCGGGGAATGGATGGCGACCAAGGATGTTTTGGGGCAAACCTAGCTCTTTACCCACTCTTCGGACTTCATCTTTAAAAAGTAAACGTAAAGGTTCAACTATTTTAAGTTTCATCTTTTCGGGTAAACCACCAACATTGTGATGCGATTTAATGGTTGCCGATGGGCCATTAACCGAAATCGATTCAATAACATCGGGGTAAATCGTACCTTGTCCAAGCCATTTAACATCGGTAATTTTATGCGCCTCAATATCGAATACCTCAATGAAGTTTTTACCAATGGCTTTGCGCTTAAGTTCAGGATCTGAAACCCCTTTTAGGTCATTGTAAAACCTTTGGCTTGCATCAACCCCTATTACATTTAATCCAAGAGTTTTATAGGACTCCATTACTTGGGCAAACTCATCCTTCCTTAAAAGCCCATTATCGACAAAAATGCAGGTAAGATTCTTCCCTATTGCTTTATGAAGTAGAAGCGAAGCAACTGATGAGTCAACCCCTCCTGATAAGCCAAGAACGACCTTATCGTTTCCAAGCTGTAGTTTGAGCTGGTTTACCGATTCCTCAACGAACGATGCGGGGGTCCATGTTTGAGAGCAACCACAGATATCGACTACAAAATTCTTTAGCATAATCATCCCCTCAGTGGTATGATAGACTTCAGGGTGGAACTGAATTCCATAGGTGGTTTCACCTTGCACCTCGAATGCACCTACCTTAACATCTTCGGTACTGGCAGTTATTCTAAAATTTGAAGGGATTGCTGTAATTGTATCGCCATGCGACATCCAAACCTGTGATTTTTCAGATAAATTCTTGAATAGATTGCACGATTTATCCTCAACCTGAAGTGTAGCCCTACCATACTCACGGCTCTTGGATGGTTGAACATCTCCCCCATTGGTTAATGAAAGCAGCTGCGCACCGTAACATACCCCTAAAAGAGGGTATTTCCCTTTAATACCACTTAAATCGGGCTTTGGTGAGTTGGTATCGCGAACAGAGAATGGACTTCCGGATAGGATAACCCCTTTAACACTTGAGTCTAATGCTGGGTAATGGTTAAATGGGTATATCTCACAATAAACATTCAGCTCACGTACTCTTCGGGCTATCAGCTGTGTGTACTGAGAGCCAAAATCAAGAATAAGTATTTTTTGATGCATTTAATAGAACTTTTGAGGTCGTAAAGGTAGTAAATTAATTGGTTGATAGTTTTTAGTTCACCGTTGATAGTTGTTTTTTCACTTTCGTTAACGGTTTTAGGTAATCAAACATCAAACCACGGAGACACTGAGAGCACAGAGTAACTTAGATACTCTTCGCTATCTTCTGACTATTGGCACTTCGAATACCTGCCCATCCTCAACGGCAATAGTATTCTCAAAGATTGCTCTCGCCTCGTCCTCTAAAAAGGATACCTTTTTATACCTCGAGGAGAAATGTCCGATAATCAACTTTTTTGCACACGATTTAAGCGCAATTGTAGCCGCTTGAACGGAGGTTGAATGGCCTGTTTGCTTTGCCAAGCTCTCATCGGTACTTGCGAAGGTTGCTTCGTGGTAAAGTAGATCAACATTTTTTATCATCCCAATTAATTTCTCGCTATACATGGTATCGCTGCAATAGGCGTATGAACGGGGTTCGGAAGAGTAAAAGGTTAGCTCTGCATTAGGAATTATATGTCCATCGGCAGCGGTTAGATCGCTACCATTCCTAATTGCGTTAATCTCGGCTAACGTTAAGGAATACTTCTCAATCAGCTCCTTTCGAATATTTGGGAATCCCCTCTTTTCTCGAAAGATAAAACCTGTTGATGGTATTTTATGCTTTAAGGGAAGCGATTCAACCGTTATTTTTCCATCATCGTATATAACCTGATGCTTATTCGGAGCAATACTATGGAAGACAACCTTGAAATTCAAATCATTCACAAAGAAGTTAATATTGAATAGCAAATTATTCTCTAGCCCTTTATGTGCATATACATGTAAATCTGACTTTCTGCCGTTCAGGTTAAAGGACGAAATTAACCCAATAAGACCAAGGGTATGATCGCCATGAAGGTGGGAAATAAAGATATGGTTGATCTTCATCATCTTTATTCGCAAGCGTCGGAGTTGAATTTGAGTGCCCTCAGCGCAATCGATTAAAAATAACCGCTCATGTGCATTGAGCACATGAGCGGATGGAAATCTTGTAGAAGTGGGCAGCGCACTGCTACTTCCAAGAACTGTAACCGAGAATGTCACTTCTGACGTTCTTTCTCAGCTTTATTAATTATCTCCGTTGCTTCGGTACGTGAGTAAGCAATGTTGAGCACTGTATCGAGTTGAGAGATGGTAATTAGCCTCTCAACGGCATCAGTAAGCCCCGTTAGCACAAAAGTACCATTGGCATTCTTGCACAACCGATTTGCAACCAGGATTGCACTTAACCCTGATGAATCGCAGTAGCGGCAGCTGTTTAAATCCAGCACGATGTTACGTTCGCCGTTACCAGAAATCAGCACGAGCTCTGATTTAAGGCTTGGAGCAATATTGGTATCGAGCTTTTCTTCGAGCACTTCAACAAAAGTGCAATTTTCCAGCTTGTCAATTTTAAATTCCATCGCTATCGGGATTAAATTGGTTCAAACGAATGCGCTACTCTTTGTTTTTTTTATCCTCTTTCCTTTGAGTCTCCTCAAGTTCGGTTTTAAGAGCAGCTAGTTCACTAATATCACCCAAGGTAGTCTTTTCTAAGTTAGCTTTCAACTTTTTTACAGCTTTTTGTGTGGTTGATGGCTTAGCTTTCTTATCTGTCTTCTCCTCGGTCTTCTTACTATCCTCGAAAATTCTACTGTGTGAGAGGATTATACGTTTAGCCGCTTTGTTGAATTCTATTACCTTAAACGCTAATTTTTCTTCAACTTTAGCTGTTGAGCCATCCTCTTTAACCAGATGTTTTGGAGTTACGAATCCTTCAACACCGTAAGGAAGAGCTACAACTGCTCCTTTATCGAAAATATCGATAATCGTTCCTTCGTGGACTGAATCAACGGTGAACAGGGTTTCAAATACATCCCAAGGATTTTCTTCAAGCTGCTTGTGACCAAGGCTTAAACGACGGTTCTCCTTATCAATTTCAAGAACTACAACATCAATATCGGCACCAACGGTTGTGAACTCAGCGGGGTGTTTAATCTTCTTAGTCCAGCTTAGGTCAGAGATATGAATTAGGCCGTCAACGCCCTCTTCAATCTCAACGAATACGCCAAATGTAGTGAAGTTTCGAGCCTTTGCGCTATGCTTTGAACCGATAGGATATTTCTCTTCAATCTTTGTCCAAGGATCAGTTTTTAGCTGTTTCATACCTAACGACATCTTGCGCTCGTCGCGATCAAGGGTTAGGATTTGAGCTTCAACTACATCGCCAACTTTCAAGAATTCTTGAGCGCTACGTAGATGTTGACTCCATGACATTTCTGATACGTGGATTAGCCCTTCAACGCCGAGTGCAATCTCAACAAAGGCACCATAATCGGCAAGTACAACCACTTTACCTTTTAATACATCACCAACCTTAAGGTTTGCATCAAGTGAATCCCAAGGATGCGAGGTTAGCTGTTTTAGACCTAGAGCGATACGTTTTTTAGCATCATCGAAATCAAGGATAACAACGTTTAACTTCTGATCAAGTTGAACAATCTCCTCTGGATGAGTAACACGACCCCATGAAAGGTCAGTAATATGGATTAGACCATCTACGCCGCCCAAATCGATGAATACACCGTAGCTGGTAATATTTTTAACGGTTCCTTCGAGAACCTGTCCTTTTTCAAGTTTAGCGATAATATCCTTCTTCTGCTGTTCAAGTTCAGCCTCGATAAGCGCCTTGTGAGATACAACAACGTTTTTGTACTCCTGGTTGATTTTAACAACCTTGAACTCCATTGTTTTTCCAACGTAGATATCGTAATCGCGGATAGGCTTAACATCAATTTGTGAACCGGGTAGGAATGCTTCGATACCGAAAACATCCACAATCATACCACCCTTTGTACGGCATTTGATGAAACCCTTAATGATTTCGTCTTTCTCAAGCGCTGAGTTAACGCGATCCCATGAGCGCATTGAACGAGCTTTCTTGTGTGAAAGAATGAGCTGACCTTTTTTGTCTTCCTGAATCTCAACATAAACCTCAACCTTATCGCCAATCTTCATATCAGGATTGTAGCGGAATTCGTTAAGGCTTATAACACCTTCTGATTTATAGCCGATGTTGATTACAACTTCACGCTTGTTCATTGCAATTACAGTACCCTCCATACATTCGCTTTCGCCAATAACTGAAAGGGTTTGGTCGTACATCGACTCAAAATTTGTTTTTTCGGATTGTGAGTAAATGCTCTCATCGGCATACGATTCCCAATCGAAATTTTCTACACCAGCCTCACCTGATTTTGTAGCTTGTTTTTTTGAAGCAACTGGTTTCTCTATTACTTCATTACCTGCTTCGTTAGAAGCTAATTCATCGTGATTAATCATTAAATTACTTTAAATTAATTAGTTAGACATTATTAGTAGTGAAAACTTGGACTGCAAAAGTACATAACTTTTTCATTTCTAGGAAAAAAAGTTTGAAATAAAGCTATCTGCTTATTCTTTTTTGCATACGTTCAGCTAATCTTGATTAAAAAACATAAGCCTACCTTCATTGGTAATTATAATATTTCGTTTTTTAAACCTATTTTTGAATCTCTAAAAGAAGTACCCTTTTTATTAACTCTTTTAATTAAATCGCAATGAAAATCTCAGTTGTTGGAACTGGCTACGTTGGTTTAGTAACGGGAACCTGTTTTGCCGAAACGGGTGTGATCGTAACCTGTGTTGATATTGATAAGGTGAAGATAGAAAAGTTGAAAAAAGGGATTATCCCCATTTATGAGCCAGGCTTAGAGACCATGGTTAAAAGGAATGTTGAAAAGGAACGACTCTTCTTTACTACAAATCTAAAGGAAAGCCTTGAGGGTGCCGAATCGGTATTTATCGCCGTTGGAACCCCCCCCGACGAGGATGGAAGCGCCGACCTGAAACATGTTATCGCCGTTGCGAGGGAAATTGGACAGCATATGACCCAATATATAGTGGTAACCACAAAAAGTACTGTACCCATTGGAACTGCAAAGAAGGTGAAGGCTGCCGTTCAGCAGGAGTTGGATAAAAGGGGTGCGAACATACCCTTCGATGTTGCATCGAATCCCGAGTTCCTGAAAGAGGGCGCAGCGATTGACGATTTCTTAAAACCCGACAGGATTGTAATCGGCACCGAATCGGAAGAGGCTGAAAAGCTGATGCGAAAGCTTTATAAACCTTTCCTTTTGAATGGACATCCTATCGTTTTTATGGATATCCCTTCGGCGGAACTCACTAAATACGCTGCCAATGCCATGCTTGCTACCCGTATCAGCTTTATGAACGATATTGCAAATCTTTGCGAAATTGTTGGGGCGGATGTGAACATGGTTCGGAAAGGTATCGGTTCCGATACAAGAATAGGCAATAAGTTTATATACCCTGGCGCGGGATATGGGGGTAGCTGTTTTCCTAAAGATGTTAAGGCATTGATTAAAACTGCTGATGAGCATAAATATAGCTTACAAGTTCTAAAAGCCGTCGAATCGGTTAACGATAGTCAAAAGGAGATTATCTTTAACAAGATTATGCAATACTTCAACGGCAATGTCAAAGGTAAACGTTTTGCTATATGGGGTCTTTCGTTTAAACCCAACACCGACGATATGCGTGAAGCTCCTTCATTGGTGGTAATTTCAAAACTAGTAGAAGCAGGTGCAACGGTAAAAGCTTACGATCCGGTTGCCATGGAGGAAACAAAGCATAAAATTGGTAACACGATACTTTACGCTGCCGACCAGTACGATGCAACCATCGAAGCCGATGCGCTTGTGCTTATGACCGAGTGGCAAGAATTCAGAGTGTTGAACTACAAAACACTAGCCAAAAACCTGAAATCAAAGATTATTTTTGATGGTAGGAATATATACGAACCGAACGAAATGATTGAAGAGGGCTTTACATACTATAGCATTGGCCGTAAAGCGATAAACCATTAAAACGCTACGATGAAAAGAATACTAGTAACTGGAGGTGCAGGTTTTTTAGGTTCGCATCTTTGTGAACGATTGATAAATGAAGGTAATGAGGTTATCTGCGTTGATAATTTCTTTACAGGTAATAAGCAAAATGTGATTCATCTCATCGGAAATCCATACTTTGAGCTGGTTCGGCACGATATTACAACTCCCTATTTCGCTGAGGTTGATGAGATTTATAATCTTGCCTGCCCCGCTTCGCCTATCCACTACCAGTTTAACGCAATAAAAACGGTTAAAACCTCGGTAATGGGGGCAATAAATATGCTAGGTTTAGCCAAAAGGGTACATGCAAAAATTCTTCAAGCTTCTACTAGCGAAGTCTATGGTGACCCAGAGGTTCACCCTCAGCCAGAATCGTACTGGGGAAATGTAAACCCCATTGGCCCCCGCTCCTGCTACGATGAAGGGAAAAGATGCGCCGAAACGCTATTCATGAGCTACAACCAGCAGAATGGTGTTAAAACCAAGATTGTCCGTATTTTCAATACCTATGGGCCAAGGATGAGCGTTAACGACGGAAGGGTAGTATCAAACTTTGTAATACAAGCATTGCAGAATCAGGATATTACCATCTTCGGCGATGGACAGCAGACCCGTAGTTTCCAATACGTTGACGATTTAATCGAAGGTTTTATCAGGATGATGAATACTCCAGATACAGTGGTAGGCCCAATTAACCTTGGTAACCCGGTTGAGTTTACCATGATAGAGCTAGCCGAGAAAATAATTTCGCTTACCAATAGCAAATCGACATTAGTTCATAAGCCTCTGCCTCAGGACGATCCGACACAGCGCAAGCCCGATATTACATTGGCAAAAAATACGCTGAATGGTTGGAAACCCAAAATTAAATTGGAGGATGGTCTGATCCCTACTATTGAATATTTCAAACTAAAACTTAATGGCTAAATAATTATGAAGGGAATTATCCTTGCAGGGGGGGCAGGTACTCGGCTTTACCCCATTACAAAAAGCATTTCGAAGCAAATAATACCTATCTACGATAAACCGATGATTTACTACCCATTATCGGTTTTGATGCTTGCGGGTATTCGCGAAATCCTTATTATCTCAACCCCTAAGGATATTGGGCTATACAAGGATTTATTCAATGATGGTTCTCAAATCGGACTAAGAATCGAATACGCAGAACAACCTTCGCCAGATGGGTTGGCTCAAGCTTTCATTATTGGCGATAAATTTATTGGTAACGATAATGTCTGCCTTGTTCTAGGTGATAATATTTTTTACGGTCAGGGTTTTGGTGGCGTACTCAAGGAGTGTGCAGAGCTAAAAGACGGTGCTACAGTGTTTGGCTACTACGTAAAGGATCCCCAACGGTACGGCGTGGCTGAGTTCGATAAGCAGGGTCGTGTTCTAAGCATTGAGGAGAAACCCGAAGAACCTAAATCGAACTATGCGGTTACTGGTTTGTACTTCTATGGCAACGATGTGATTGCCAAAGCAAAGGGTTTAAAACCATCGAAAAGGGGTGAACTTGAGATTACCGATTTGAATAGACTTTACCTGAACGAAAATAGATTGAACGTTAAGCTTCTAAGCCGCGGTATGGCATGGCTCGATACTGGCACCCACGAAAGTCTGCTCCAAGCTTCGAATTTTATTCAAACCATAGAGGATCGACAGGGTTTAAAGATTGCCTGCCTAGAGGAGATTGCCTATAAAAATGGTTTTATCACCCGTGAGCAGCTCCTACAGCTTGCTGAACCTTTAAAAAAGAATCAGTACGGCGAGTACCTATTAAGAATTGCAAATGAGGATTAACCATGAAACTGATTGAAACACCAATACCCGACCTATTTATCGTTGAACCAAAGGTTTTTGAAGACTCAAGGGGGTATTTCCTTGAGAGCTATAGCAAGAAACTATTCGCCGAAAACGGTATTGATAGCTATTTTGTTCAGGATAACGAATCAAAATCGACGAAAGGAGTCCTAAGGGGGCTGCACTATCAGCTAGCTCCCTACGCACAAACAAAACTCATAAGGGTAATACATGGACGCATACTCGATGTTGTTGTTGATATTCGTAAGGGCTCACCAACCTTTGGCAAGCACTTTGCGCTAGAACTATCAGGGGATAATAAGCAACAACTTTTCATACCAAAAGGATTCGCACATGGGTTCTCTGTTTTAAGCGATTATGTTATTGTAAACTACAAATGCGATGCTTTATACTATCCCAACTCTGAGCGAGGTCTTCTATTCAATGACCCCGATCTTTCCATTGATTGGAGAATTGATTTAGAACAAGCCATTATCTCAGCCAAGGATAAGGTTAACCCTCCCCTTTCAAAAGCAGATATTAATTTTATTTATGGACAACGATAGCATTAAAGTACTCGTAACCGGTTCAAACGGACAACTTGGCTCAGAGATTAAGGCCATTGCATCTACCTACCCGATGCTCAGCATTACCTTTACGGATATTGAAGACCTTGATATAACCGATGAAAAAGCGGTTAACCAAGCTATTCAATCCTTACGACCCCGCTACGTAATTAATTGCGCAGCGTTTACAGCTGTTGATAAGGCAGAAGTTGAAGTTGATTTGGCAACCAAACTCAATTCGGTAGCCCCTAGCCTACTTGCTAAATCATGTAAGGATAACGGCTGCAAGATGATTCACGTTTCAACCGATTACGTTTTCGATGGCGAATCGAAAACTCCTTACGATGAACATTCGCAGGTAAATCCGGTATCGCAATACGGCATAAGCAAGCTCAACGGTGAAAAAGAGGCCTTCCTGTCAGGGGTATGCATGGTTATCAGAACATCTTGGCTATACTCATCGTTCGGCGGCAACTTCGTTAAAACCATCATCCGTAACGGTAAAATAAAACCCGAGCTTCGGGTGGTTTCCGATCAGGTTGGATGCCCAACCTACGCAAGAGATCTTGCTGATTTGATACTAAAAATTGTTTCAAAAGGGCATAAAGGTTTTATTCCCGAAATCTTTCACTACTCCAACGAGGGTGTATGCAGCTGGTACGATTTTGCATGCGAAATTATCAAGCTGTCAAATCTTGATTGTAATGTGATGCCCATAGGAACAATTGATTACCCTTTACCCGCTAAACGCCCTCAGTACAGCGTATTCAATAAAGAAAAGATTATAAAATCTTATCATATTGCCATTCCGCAATGGAAAGAAAGCCTTGGCAATTGCATCAAGATTCTTAAAAAAGAAGGGTTCATTTAATACGGCGAGCTATGAACGATAAGGAGATAGAATTACAAGTTATTGAAAAGGCAAAACGATGGATGTATCAACCATTCGATGATGCAACAAGAACCGAGGTTGCAAGATTGATCAAATCGGATAGGAATGAGCTCATTGATGCGTTCTACCGTGATTTGGAGTTTGGAACTGGCGGATTAAGAGGTGTAATGGGCGTTGGGACTAATCGTATGAATATTCATACTGTAGGAATGGCAACCCAAGGGCTATGCAATTATATCAACAAACAGTTTCAAAACAAGTTAGATATTAGCGTTGCTATAGCTTACGACTCACGTAACAACAGTAAACTCTTTGCCGATACCGCTTCCAACATCTTTTCTGCTAACAATATTAAGGTATATCTTTTCGAATCGTTACGACCAACCCCTGAGCTGAGCTACACCATAAGAACTCTTAAATGTCAGTGTGGAATAGTAATCACAGCCTCACACAACCCCAAGGAGTACAATGGCTATAAAGTTTACTGGGAGGATGGTGGACAGATAGTTCCGCCACACGACAATAGTATAATCGCCGAAGTGCAGGATATTAAAGATATTTCAGAGGTGAGGCAAAATGGCGACAAAAGTCTTATCACAATTATTGGCAAAGAGATTGATGAAAAGTACCTAGACACACTCACATCCCTTTCTCTATCGCCCGAAATTAACCGAAAATATAAAGATATAAAATTGGTTTACACTCCAATTCATGGCTCAGGGGTTGAACTTGTTCCTAAAACGCTTAAAAGGTTTGGATTCGAGAATGTAATTGGCATCCCTGAGCAGAATGTAATTGATGGCAACTTCCCAACTGTTATTTCGCCAAACCCAGAAGAATCAGCTGCACTAAAACTTGCGCTTAACAAAGCGATTGAGGTTGATGCTGATCTGGTAATGGCAACCGATCCCGATGCCGACAGGGTTGGAATTGGTGTTAAGGATGATGAAGGGAAATTCATTCTCCTCAATGGAAACCAAGCGGCATCAATACTTATATACTACATTCTAAGAATGTGGAAGGAGAAGGGCAAACTGAACGGTAATGGGTATATCGTTAAAACGATAGTTACCACAGACCTTTTAGCCGATATTGCCAAGAAATTTAATGTTGAATGCTTCGAGGTTTTAACAGGATTTAAGTACATCGCAGAAAAAATAAGAGAACTCGAAGATATAAAAACCTTTATTGCTGGTGGCGAAGAGAGTTATGGCTATCTGGTTGGTGATTCTATCCGCGATAAGGATGCGGTTATCTCCTGCGCCATGTTCGCCGAGATTACTGCTTGGGCAAAGGAGAATGGAAAAACGTTGTACCGGTTGTTGCTTGAGATATACCAAGAATTTGGTCTTTACAAAGAAGCCCTAAAGTCGCTTACGCTCAAAGGTAAAGATGGACTGGTTGAGATCAGGGCAATGATGGTGAATTATAGGACAACACCCCCTTTAGTAATTGATGGCTCTCCCGTAAACTTCTACCTCGACTACCTGAACCAGGAAACGGTTAACGTTCAAACGGGGCTAAAGGCAAAGCTCAATTTACCCAAATCGGATGTTGTTCAGCTTATCGCAACCGATGGCACAAAGGTATCGATCCGACCATCGGGAACCGAACCTAAAATAAAGTTCTACTTCGGGGTGAAGGGCGATATGAAATCGATTGATGATTACCCCAAAGCGGTAAAAGCTGTTGACGATAAAATTGCTCGAATAATGAAGGAGTTTGGATTGTAGCAAGTCGTTGATAGTAAGAAACAAGAACAATCGCCATAGTGGAATACCCTTAAAAAAAGGTAATGTGGTCAAAAATGGTTGGTAAATTCCCCCAAATATCTTAAAAATTGCAGATTCCGTAACATTCAATTAGCATTACTGATATTACTAACCTCACAACTGGCAGTCTCCATGGCTAAGAAAACTTGTTTTTGCCTTTTGAAATGATGACATTAGAATCTCATAATAAAACTGAAAATGAAAAGGGTTTCAATTTAACTAATTGAAACCCTTTTGCAATCTATGATTGATTAACATTTTACCAACCATTTTTAACTATTATGTCTAAAAAAACTCACCAACCTCCTTTTTCAGCTTATCGATGGCAATGCTCGTTGGGTGTTGCTCCAGCTCGACCATCAGCTCAAGAATTTTTTGACTAAAAAAGATGGATGGTGCATCAGGGTCAACCCTCTCGGCGCAGATGTTAATCAGCTTAATCATGTTTCCCTTTGCGTTTCGGGTCAACTCCCACGCCTCGTTGCTTACGTATAGCTGCTGCGAAAGGTTATGCTCCCACTCAGCACGGATGGTGCTGAGTAAGGCCGATTGTAGGTTTTGGGCGGTCATGCTAGGTTGGTTAACCCTAACAATCATCGATTCGGGTGAAATTCGTTCGAGGAAAAGCACCAATCTTTCGTAAGCTTGCAATCGTATTGGGGTTGAAATTCGTTGGTTGGCAAGCATTATTTCACCCTTTCGGCGGTCGGCATCATTGCGTAGTAGTCTTGCCATTGCAAGGTAACCTGCCAGAAAAACAAGCAGTGCAGGGAGTACAATTTTAAGAATATCAGCTAGAAGCATATTTTTTCAGATCAATTGTTTTTAGATGCTCAATAAAATGTAATTTTAGCGTTTTAAATTTACAAAAAGAAATAAATCATTTTACTATTAACCTAAAGCTTATAGTAATGGACAAAGTATCTGCTCGTATAGCTGCCCTTGAGGAATCACAAACACTAGCCATGTCTCAAAAATCTAGAGAACTTTCAAGTCAAGGGATTGATGTTATCAACCTTAGCGTTGGCGAACCCGACTTCTTTACTCCCGATTTTGTAAAGGAAGCTGCAAAAAAGGCAATTGACGATAACTTCTCCTTCTATTCACCTGTTTCGGGTTACAAGGATTTGCTTGATGCAATTTGTAGCAAACTTAAAAAGGAAAACAACCTTGTATATACTCCCGACCAAATAGTTGTATCTGGAGGAGCTAAGCATAGCCTTTCTAATATACTACTTTGCGTTGTTGATAAGGGCGATGAGGTAGTTGTTCCTGCACCATACTGGGTTAGCTATGTGGAGCTGGTTAAGCTGGCTGAAGGGAAAAGTGTAGTTATTGAGACTGGGCTCGAAAGCGATTTTAAGATTACCCCAAAGCAGCTGGAAGCAGTAATTACCCCAAAATCTAGAGTTTTAATGCTTTGCTCACCATCAAACCCAACGGGTAGCATTTATACGCATGATGAGCTTAAAGCCATTGCAGATATTGTTGCTAAGCATCCAAATCTACTCGTCCTATCGGATGAAATATACGAACATATCAATTTTACAGGTAAGCATGAGAGCATTGCGCAGTTCGAGAATATTCGCGATAGGGTTATTATCATCAATGGTGTTTCGAAGGGGTATGCAATGACTGGCTGGAGAATTGGTTTTTCGGCCTCTGCTAAATGGATTGCTAAAGCAAGCGTAAAGTTGCAGGGTCAACAAACATCAGGCGTTTGCTCCATAGCACAAAAAGCTGCCGCAGCAGCATTCAACTCCGATGGCAAAACAACAAAGGTTATGCTTGAAGCGTTCCAACGTCGTCGCAATTTGATTGTTGATGCAATTTCAAAGATTAATGGATTTAGATTAAATATGCCAGGTGGTGCGTTCTATATATTCCCTGAGGTTTCGTATTTCTTTGGCAAAGAGTATAATGGAATTAAGATTAAAAACTCCGATGATTTAGCCATGTTTCTTTTAAATGTTGGCCATGTTGCATTGGTTCCTGGAAGTGCATTTGGTGCTCCAAACTACATCCGTTTCTCGTATGCTACTTCTGATGAAAAGTTAAAGGATGCGGCTGAGAGGATTGCAAAAGCGGTAGCGTTATTGAAATAAATTATATCTTCTTTTGAATAGTCGATATTGTAGGGATGATTCGGAAATATACAAAGCTAAATAGGTGGTATTATATTATTGGCGTAATTACTCTTGGAGTAATTACGCTTTTAGTATTTGGATTCAACTACTACAATAGGATGTATCGCTCGAATGTTGAGCTAGAAAAGGATAAACTCCTTTATATCGCAACCGGTTCCGATTTTAATGCTGTAGTTGATAGTATTAAAAGGAATAATTTGGTTGTTGATATAGAATCATTTACGAGATCAGCAAAATCTTTAGGTTATATAAATAGGATAAAACCGGGTTGTTATGGAATAAAATCAGGGATGAGCAATAGGTCTTTGGTTCGAATGCTAATTACCGCAACTCAATCACCCGTAAAGGTTACCTTTAACAATGTGAGAATCCCTGAGCAGCTTGCGGGCAAAGTATCGCATCAAATAGAGGCGGATTCCATTTCGATAATTCGATTGTTCAAAAAATCGGATACCCCTGAAAATTATGGGTTCAACGACAAAACCCTAATATCGATGTTTATCCCCAATACCTATGAATTTTATTGGAACACTGATGCCGAATCATTCTTTGAGAGAATGAAAAAGGAGCACAATCAGTTTTGGAGTAAGGAGCGGGATGAAAAGGCGAAAGCCATTAATTTAAAGCGAGAAGAAATTTCGACTTTGGCATCAATCGTTGAGGAGGAATCGAATAAACGCGATGAGCGACCTAGAATTGCAGGAGTTTATATTAACAGGTTAAAGAGAAGTATGCCGTTACAGGCCGACCCAACCATTAAGTTTGCCCTAGGTGATTTCGGTATAAAGCGAATTTTAACAAAACACCTTGAGATTAAATCACCTTACAATACGTACAAGGATTATGGATTGCCCCCAGGGCCAATATGCTGCCCTTCAATATCGTCCATTGATGCTGTTCTGAACCATGAAAATCATCAATACCTTTATTTCTGTGCAAAAGATGACTTTTCGGGTTATCACGTTTTTGCTAGAACTCTTGCCGAGCATAATCGGAATGCGAATGCATACCAGAGGGCTTTGAATAAGGAGAGGATTTATAGGTAATTCTTTAATTTGAAAATTTGTAACTATTCACCACTGAGAAACAGCCCGTCCCGATACATCGGGACAGGCTGTGTCTCAGTGGTTTTTGTTCATTTCGACTACTGCTGAATAGTTACAAATTTTCAAATTAAACTACATTTACCTCCATCTCAAGTTCGATTCCGAATTGATCGACAACTGATTTTTGAATTTGATGGGCAAGGTCTAATATTTCTTTCCCAGTAGCATTCCCAAGGTTAACAATAACAAGTGCTTGATCCTTGTGCACACCGCAATTACCAATTTGCTTTCCTTTCCAACCGCATTGCTCAATTAGCCATCCAGCAGGAATTTTCACATTGTTTTCTGCTGCGGGGTATGATGGTACTTTATCGAATTTACTTTGAATGCTTTCGAAGTTCGATGCTTTAACAACAGGATTTTTGAAGAAACTCCCTGCGTTACCAATTTCAGCAGGATCGGGAAGTTTTCTCCTGCGAATATTGATAACCGCTTCGCGAACTGTTTTAATGGACTTTTCTTCTAATTTTTCAATCTCCTCATCAAGATTTCCGTAATGGGTAGTTAGAGTAGGGCTTTTTGAGAGTTTGAAATGTACATGCGTAATTATAACTCGATGCCTAAGTTCACCCTTGAATATGCTATATCGGTAGTCGAAAAGGCATTCGGCATTGGTAAACTCGATCATTTTTTTTGTGATGATATTTAGCCCTTCAACCTTTACAATGCTATCCTTTGCTTCAACCCCATAAGCCCCAATATTCTGAATTGGGCTTGCCCCAACATCTCCTGGAATAAACGATAGATTTTCTAACCCACCATAACCCCTTGAGACGCTCCATTCGACCAATGAATCCCAAGTAATCCCTGCGCCAACACGAACAGTGATGCTTTGTTGTGCATCGTCAGTAATTTCAATCCCTTGGATTAATGGATGGATAATAAGTCCTTCGTAATTTTTGGTAAATAGAATATTACTTCCTCCTCCAAGTACCATTATTGGGAGGTTGTAGTATGATGCATAGTTGAGTGAGAATGAAATCTTATCGGCCTTACTCGCTTCGACAAAGAAGCGGGCGTTGACATCTAAACCAAATGTATTTCTAGATTTTAAGGGGAAATCTTTCTTTATCTCAATCATCTTCTACTTTTTTACAAATATAAGTAATGCTAAACAATTCGGCACTTTTGGGGTTTTATTTATATCTTAGCACTTATTAATAAAAAAAAATGGCACGAATTATCCTATTTGCATCTACCGATCTGGTTTCCGATCAGCGAGTTCATCGTAGCTCATTAACATTATACCAAGAGGGGCATGATGTACTCACCATTGGTCGAAGGTTATCGGGTACCCCCAAGAGCATTAATCGGAAGTATCGTGTTAAGCTTTTTAGCATGATATTTCGAAAGGGCTTTCTCTTCTACTTCTTTTTCAACGTTAGAATTTTCTTTTACCTTCTATTTCATAGGTTCGATTTAGTTTGCTCAAACGATCTCGATACACTTCTAGGATGCCGTTTGGGTTGCTTTTTCAAAGGGAAGAATTTGGTTTATGATAGTCATGAGTATTACACCGAAGTTCCTGAATTAATTGGAAGGCCTATTGTCAGAGGCATTTGGAGAATAATAGAAAGATTATGCATTAAAGGAATTAAGTATTCAAGTACCGTTTCGGAGGGTATAGCCAATGAGTACCACAAGAAGTACGGTATTCAGATGGCGGTAATCAGAAATTTCCCTTTTAGGAATGAGAATTTTGGGCATAAAAGCGTAAGACCTACGATAATATACCAAGGAGTATTGAACGAGGGAAGAGGTTTGGAGTTAGCCATTGAGATGATAAACAATTTACCTTGCTACTATTTGATGATTGTTGGAAGCGGTGATTTGGAAATAAAACTTCGCAAAAGAGTTATTGAGCTAAATATTGTCGATAGGGTTGAATTCAGGGGTAGGTTGCCCTATGATAAATTACACTTTTTAACCTCGAAAGCTTGGTTGGGCATTTCGTTGGAGGAAGATTTAGGCTTAAACTATAGGTATGCTCTGCCTAATAAACTATTCGACTATATTCAAGCTCAAATAGCTGTTTTGGTAAGCGATTTACCGGAGATGTCGAAAATAGTTGAGAAGTATAATATTGGTCTGGTAGCAAGGACTCGCAATCCTAAAGAGCTGGCAGGTATGGTAATCGATTTTTTTGAGAATAAGATTCTCAGGGAAAAGACGATAACAAACCTTGGGATTGCCTATAATGAACTCGTTTGGGAGAATGAGAGTCCCAAATTCTTAGACTTATATAAGAGGGCTTTAGTTCGCTAATACTTATTGATACTTACAACTTCATCAGTTGTTTTTCTTTTTTTCTCTCGAAGTTCATCATTTGCCGCATAACCTAGCGTTATTACCAGAATAACCCGTTTACTTTTTGGAATATCTAGGAGTTTCTTAATTGTTCTTTCATTAAACCATCCAAGAATACAGGTTCCAAGACCCTCTGCTGTTGCCTGAAGGCACATTTGTGCGGTGGTTATACCAATATCAATCAGGGGTAGGTTTTTGTCCTTCATTAGGCTGCCGAAGTTGGAGTTGAAGTTGGCCGATTCCAAAACTACTACGATATGAACTGGTGCTTGTTTTGTGAAATGGTTTATACCAATTACCCTATTCGATGTTGCATCAGCAATTTTATTCTTCAGCTCAGGGTCATCGACAACTATGAACTTCCAGGGTTGAGCATTACATGCGGAAGGGGCAATGCGACCCGCTTCAACTATTCTATCAATTTTATCCTTTTCAACCATATCGGGTTTGTAGGCCCGAACGCTTTGCCTATTGTTAACTAACCATTGAAATACTTCACTTTTATTACTTGCTGTACCCATCTGCTATTTTTTTAAGAATAATTGATTCCACTGTTACAATTCCTTTCCCGTTTTGTGCGAGCATAATCATGCTTTTAGCAACATCTTCGGCATAAATCCCCTTATACTTCTTGATTGAGCCGACAAATATAAAGCTAAAAATCTTGAAGAACACGATTGCCATTTTTTCGGCAAATCGAAATTCTTTACGATTACCTAATAGAAGTGAAGGGCGAACAACTCCACAGTATTCGAACTCAAACTTTTTTACTGCTTCCTCCATTTTACCCTTTGTTTGAAGATAGAAGTTGTTTGATGTTGTCTCGGCTCCAAGCGAACTTACAACAACAATGCGCTTTACGTTTGATATTTTTGCTTGTTTAGCAATCTCAACCACCATATCAAAATCAACCTTCAGGAAGGCCTCCTTCGATTTTGCTTTTTTCATGGTTGTTCCAAGGCAAATGAATACATCATCAATGCCATTGGGTATTGAGATAGAATTGGGATTAAAATCGATATGCTCAACCTTATCGGGAATTGATTCAGGTTTTCTTCGGGTGAACGAGAAAATCCTTTGGTAATCATTATTGTGTGTTAATAGCTGAACCAAATGACTCCCGATTAAACCTGTAGCTCCAAAAATTGCTGCTGTTCTCATAATCTAATTATTAGTTTCTCAATTCAATGAAATTCATGACAATTTCATTGAATTCGTCAGAATTATCCATGTTTTTGCAATGAATTTAAATGTAGCAAATGATTCTACGTTTTTTTGTGTAACTTATTGTTTTGTAAGTTATTCTGTATGCATATTTGTTCATTGTGTTTTGAAAAAAAGTAATAATCTCTTTTTCAACGTTACGGTGAATCGTTTTTCTATTTATGGCTTTATCGTCCTTGTAGTAAGTTCGTGCTTCTTTTTTTAGGCTCTCATCCCCTTCATTTATAAAAACATAATGCCCAATTTTACCCTCTAATTTTATAAACAGAGAGTGGGGAATTAGCTTATTGTAGTTTTCCGCATTACTTTTTATCGGTGCAATTCGATTATTTTCAGCACCTATAATCAATATGGGAGCAGTTAAATATTTTGTTTGCCCCATGTTATCAAAGCCTAAACCCAAAGCAGGAGCTAAAGCAACGAAAGCCTTAATTCTATTGTCTTTAAATGTATTGTGTATGTTTTCGCATGGGATTTTATCTACTAATTTTCTTAAGTCGCCCAGTTCAGGAATGCTAAATTCTTTTTTCCCCTGCTCTGTTTTTGAAATCGTTTTAAGTAAATCGCAGTTAAGATCAGCACCAGCTAACGCTAATGAAGTATAGCCTCCAAATGAAAATCCTACCATACCGATTCTACTCGTATCAATTTGTTGAGAGAATGGCTTATCATTTAAAAAATGAGTTAATAAAAAACTAATATCCATAGGTCTTTCCCAGTATCTAACAAAGTATTCGGGGATTTTATTATCAAAGGTGTTACCCCAATGATCTGGCGATATCACAATATATCCTTGCTTTACTAGTGCAATGGCTAACCACGCCAAACCAAATCTATTACCGCCTGTCCCATGCGACAAAACTACTAGAGGAAAAACCTGGTTAGTAATTTTTGCATTCCTTATCGTTGGGCTTAAAACAAAAGGCAAATCTGTTTTTCTTTCAAATGTTGAGTCCGTTTCATTAGTAGGGTACCAGATTTCTGTTTTAATCATTCTATTTCTCAAACTATCGGTGTAAATAATAGTTTGTTCTCCTACGTTGTAATCTTGGCCAAAAGTATAAAAAGGGGATAGAACTATTGAGGTAAATAGTATTTTGAATATCATCTTCATTTCAGATTGATTTTATGTTTGATAAATATTGAATTTCCTACTGGTTTAGCCACTCCTTAAATCCCGAAGCCCTTTCGGAGCTGACAATCACCTCCGTTTCGGGACTTGGGGTTAATTCAATCTTTACCCTTGATTTGGAGTAGGTAAACATCCCCTTGATTGCCGAGAAGTTAACGATGAACTTACGGTTTATTCTAAAGAATATTTTTGGATTTAATACCTCTTCAAGCTTTTCAAGGGTATAATCGATGGCGAATTGATGCCCATCATTCGCTATGAGGAATACCGATTTCTCCATGGCAATGAAATAGGCAATGGTAACCGCTTCAATGGATTTAAGCTTATCGGCAAACTGAACTACAAACCGCTGCTGGTAGTTTTGCTGCGGTTTTTTTAGCTCATTAATCAGCCTTTCGATGTCAGAATTCGATGTTTCAACGCTTTTTTCCTTGAATTTATTCAGGCTAAAGGCTAATTCCTCCTGTTTTATGGGTTTAAGGAGATAGTCGATGCTATTCACCTTAAACGCCTGAATGGCATACTGATCGTACGCTGTGGTGAAGATTATTGGGCACTTGATTTTAATTTGCTCGAAAATCTTAAAGCTCGAACCATCGGCTAAATGAATATCCATAAGGATAAGATCGGGTTCTCCATGCTCTTTTAGCCACAAAACTGTAGAAGATATACTATCGGTAATTGCCATCAATTCAGAACTTGGCTCAATGCTTTGGAGCATTTTCGTCAATCGGCGAGCAGCCGCAATTTCGTCCTCAACAATCAGAACCTTCATACTACATACTTAGGATTGGAATTGATACGGTAAAGGTAAAATCGTTCTCCGTTATTTCAACGCTTCTGTTTGATAAGAATGAATATCTATCCTTGATATTTTTTAATCCGAATTGAGTTGATGCTTGTTCTAATTCACGTTTCTGTAGGTTATTGGAGACAATAATATTGGTCTCTTTTATATAAATATCAATGGTTAGCGGTTTATCCTTAGATATGATATTATGCTTTATGGCATTCTCTACCAGCATTTGAAGTGATAACGGGGCAACATAGCTGTTTGAATTACTATTTTGTAAATTGATATTGAGAATCAGATTATCGCCATACCTATTTTTCTGAAGTGTATAAAACGTTTTAATTAATTCTATCTCATCTTCAAGATTAATAATCTCTTTGTCTTTTAGGTTCAGAATAGAGCGATAATAATCGGCGGTTTGCTGAACGTATTCAACAGCTGCCTTAGGATTATCCTCTATTAAACTTGCCAAGGTGTTCAAGTTATTGAATAGAAAGTGCGGATTAATTTGGCTTTTAAGTGTTTCGTACTGACTTCTGATATTCTCTTTTTCTAACTTTTCGGTCAAAATCCTTGTCTCTTTCCATTTACTAAAAAAGAAATAACCTTCAGTCAACGATGTAACGAGAAAAGTAATTGAAAGTGTGAAATAGGTTGATAGTCGAAGATTTTTTTCGAACGATTCGATAGGATGAATTTCGTTTATTGAATAGAAAATTGTTCCAACCACAAATGTATATGCTAGAATGGCTAGAACCTCAATGATAATATGTTTTAACGGGTCTTTCTCCCAAGGATGTTTTTTCCACAAATATCTCACAATGGTCATTACTCCAAACCACATTATGGCTGTGGTCAGCAGTGAACCCGAAATGCCAAGAAGTGTTTTTAGTGAGAAAAGACCGTTTCTATACTCCCCAAAAATAAATGGAGCACCAAAGGTAATCGCTGATATTCCAATAATTATCACCCATTTATTATGAGTCATTCGTTTGGTTGCATCGGAGTATTTGAACATAGCAATTTGAAATAGTTTATGAAATAACTACCAATTAACGATTAGTATAGTTAGAATAATCATCATAAGTTAATTTGCTTTCTATTTGGTTTATTTTCATAAAATCATTGTTATTTATCGCAGTTGTACCTAGATTTTATTATTTAACGTGAGTTCGACGTAAGAATCAACTTAACTACTTGTTTATTATCATTATATCCTTAATGATTAATTGGAAGAGTGCCTGCTTGCCGCCTGCCTGCCGGTAGGCAGGCACCATTCTAATTTCAAATGAAAAATTTGTAACAAATTATATATTAGATCATTACCACTATTTCCTATATCGAACTCACGTTATTTCTGATTTACAAATGCTAATCTTATCCCTAAAAGAATCAATATGCTTCCTGAAATATTTTTAATCCAGCTTGTGATAGAATCGCTCTTCATAATATATTGACCAAGTATTCCTGAGAAATACCCTAAAGTTCCAAGAAAAGCTAAAGTGCAAAATGCGAAAATTAATCCTAGTATTACAAACGGCACAGCGGCGATTTCATTCTGACCATTAATATTGATGAACTGAGGAAGAAATGCTATGAAAAACAGAGCCACTTTGGGGTTAAGTGTATTGGAGATCAGCCCTTGTGTGAATATTTTTCTGCTAGATATATTATTACATTTTTCAATTTTAAAATCACTTTTGCTTAATACGGTTTTTAAACCTAGATATATTAGATATCCAGCTCCAATTACTTTTACAATTGAAAAGGCTAATGCCGATGTTTTGAGAAGTATAGAAAGTCCTAGTGCTGCAAATATAGTGTGTACAAGAATTCCTAAAGTCACTCCAACGGCCGAAATTAATCCAGCTTTTCTGCCCATTGAAATGCCTCTTGTTAATACGTATATCAAATCAGGCCCAGGTGTTATTATTAACAACCATGAAAGACCAAAGAATAGCGCTATATTATGTATTTCTGTCATATTAGAATTTTTAAAGGTTACCTATAGCCACTCCACGCTTTTTAAATTTCTTTTTATTCCTCGCAGGTATTTATATTTCGGGTATCCAATAGTTAAAGATGTTACTACCTCGTGATTTTCGGGAATACAAAACAGTCTCCTTAACTCTTTGTCTCGCTCAATTGCTGGAGGAATTATATCCATTATTGAACCCCCTAATCCTAGCGAATGAGCAGCCAGCATCCCGTATGTAGCTGCTATGGAAATATTTTGGCTGATATCTTCTTCGTTTTTATCTGCAATGAAAAGAATCATTGCCGGAGCGTTTCGCGTGAGGGTATCTTCCGTCCCATTTTTAAGCTCTGGTAATCGGCTCTTTAATAAAGGTATTAGGTGCTCCTGCATTGTTTTATATTTTCTCTTACCCACCTCCTTTTTAATAAAAAATCTAATTATAGGATTTTTAACCGCTTTGATTAGCCCATCATACAACTTTATCATATTTGGTAATGCTTTCCTAATCAACTCCGTATTTTCAACAACAATAATCTTGATTTTCAAGGGAGGAAAACTTGGAGGTGCAAACGAAATAGCTTGAACAATTTTTTCCAATAATTCCTTTGGCACAGGTTTATCTTTAAAATTGCGTATCGCTCTACGGGTAAATATCAGTTTATAAAAAGCATTTTCAGTAGATGTATCATCGGGTAAGCTGAAGAAATCGTGCTCGTACGATAAACCATTAACAGTAATTGAACGAGTTGAACAAATAGCCATGCATTGCCCGCACCGAAAACACGTATGAGCTCTATCGGACCTAACGGCTATTTCATTTGAGCTGCTTTTCGCAAGAATTTTATTAGGGCAAACCTCTATGCACAGTAGGCAATCCTTGCAGGTCTTTTGATTGATAGTAATAGTATTATCCATAGTTTTTTTGATTCCTCAAACAAATATACATATCTATTAGTTACTCTTAAAATATAATCCTATACTGCGGAATCATCATAAAACCTAGCTGATAGGTATTGCTCCCAACACCAGTTTGCTTATTGAACTTATTGCTGTAAACGTTCTTGTTATCGAAAAGGTTTGTGATTTCGATACCCCATTCTTGGGTAAAGCCGCGTTTATTCATCTTGAATGCAATTCTGAAATCAGTTCGAATATAGTCTTTTAGCTTTAATGAGTAGGCGTTATCATCAATATAATCTTGATAGAATTGACCGTCGGGGAGCTGTACTGCTCTCCATTCAGCTCTGCGTTTACCCCCGGCATAGGTTGTTTTAATGTCAAGACTTAATGATTTTGTTGATTTTCCCGATTTGGAGTTGAACTTAAACTCCTTCCCGATTAGCCCGTTTACGATGTAGTTATTATTGAATGCTGTATTGTTTTCAACCCCATTGCTACCCTTATACTTGGAATCGAATATCGATGTGGTAATTAGGAAATAAAAACCTTTGTTCAGAAAATGTTCAATGGTAAGCTCAACGCCATAGTTTTTACCAGTTCCAGTGCTTTTCAGCGTATCGGGAGCCCAAACCCCAAAATCGGCACCTTCGTTTAGAATGGAATAGGTGCTCTCCTTGTTGCCATCGACCCCTGCTTTGGTGATGCTTTGGTAGTATGCCTCGGCTTTAATCCTTGTAAACTCATTTACTTTATAATCATAACCAGCAACAAAATGATTACTTCGCATTAAGTCGAGATTTTTATTGGGCGACACGTAGGTGTTCTCAGCAACCTCCGATAGGCTAAACAGAATCGGTAATGGGGCAACTTGGCTATGTAATCCGTATGCAAGGCTAAATGCTGATTTACTGCTTGCCTTCCAGCGAACCCCAAGCCGAGGTTCAAGCGATGACGTTTCGTTTAAATCAAGATAAGTGAAATGCATCCCAATATTTAATGTTACATAATTTGTTATTTTGAATTGCCATTGAGCGTAGGGCTGGATAAGCCAAGTGGAGCCATCGGTATTACGGATATCCTCAAATCGACCTTTGTAAAGCTTATAAATGCTATCTGCATAGTTGAAGCGAAGGTTATTAAGTTCAACCCCTGATTTAATGCTATGTCGGCTATTGAATTTATGGTTTATGAATGAGGAGATAAGTATTTTCTTATCTATGAAGTTATTCCGATACCACGGACTTTTTATTTTAGTGGTAGGGTTTATTGAATCGATTACAGTTGCGAAACGATGTCCCGATGCCGAAAGGCTTGTCTTTATATACGTTTTATCGTTAAAAAGGTAGGTATGATTTATTCCAATAACGCCCATATCACTACCGTTGGTAAGATCGAAACCTTCGCCTCCGTAAAAATCAATCTTTTTATCGGCAGTATCCTTTTTGCTGTCCCAAAGCATAATATCGCTGATACCGCCCAATCCGAATATTGAAATAGCTCCAATTCGAGTTCTCGGCAAATTAATTTTGAATGATAAATCCTGATAGTATGGAATTCCGCTAGTTCCAAAGTCGATCCCCATTTTTTCCATAACCCCTAAAGTTGAGTAACGGTAATTCACCAAAAACGATGAACCCTTGCTTTTTGATATTGGACCCTCGGCGCCCAGCTCAAAACCATTAAAGCCAATCTGTCCTAAGAATTCATAATTCTCGTTATTCCCATTTCGCATTTTGAGGTCGAATACACCAGCAGTGGCGTTACCATACTCAGCAGGGAAAGCCCCAGTAAAAAAGTCGGAGTTATCGAGCAGCGTATTGTTAAGCATACTTACAGGACCTCCAGTTGTTCCCGTTGCGCCGAAGTGGTTCGGGTTGGGTATATCAACCCCATCGAGCTTCCAAAGTAAGCCTGAGGGGGAGTTTCCACGGATTATAATATCGTTCCTTGAATCGTTGTTTCCCACTACCCCTGCGTAGTTTGACGCCATGCGGGCAACATCGTTACGGCTACCCGCATACCTTTCGGTTTCTTCAACGGTAAAGCCTCTTGCGCTTACCATTGAGAGCTTGTTTAGGGCAACCGATTTATCTTTATTCGCCTTAACGATAATTTCCTCGCCCATTACCACTTGCTCCTCCATCTCAATATTCAGCACGAGCTCCTTCCCCGATTGAAGGCTAATATTCGTGAGGTTTACATCATAGTACCCGATAAAGGTGATCTTGATACTGATTCGGCCTATCTCAACCTCATCCACCTTGAATCGACCCAGCTCATCGGTTATGGTACCTTTTAACGGGTTAGTATTAAGGATAATAACATTTGCCCCAGGGATTGGGGTTTTAGTAAGTTTATCGGTCAGAACACCCCTAACGGTTTGGGTTATGGGGTTTGAGTAACCAAAAGCGTAAGCCAGAAAGAATAGAAATGTTAAATATTTTTTCATTTTTTGAATCGGTTATATTTTTTGCAAATATTGAATGGCTTTATTTTATATACAATACGTTAACGATGAAATGGGAAAAATTATGGATGAATTGTAAATTTAAAGGTATATAAAACGCAAAAAGAGAAAGCCTTTATTATATTAGGCTTTCTCTTTAGAATTTGATTAAAAGGCTAGTAGCCTCCTGCTTGCCCATCCTTTCTCGATTCCGATGCTCCGTGGTAAACACCATTCTTTGCATCGAACATAATAGCCTGATAACCGCCATAGCCATCAAGGCTATAGCCAATTTTATGACCTTTGAGAAGTAACCTTCTTATTTCTTGATAATCGAAACCCGATTCGAGATAAACCTTCCCGCCATCGGTCATCCTTTCATCGGTTGGCTCTGAACTACCTTCATGTAGTATGCGCGGAGCATCTCCAGCCTCTTGAAGATTCATTTTAAAATCGATAAGATTAATAACCACTTGAGCATGCCCCTGTGGTTGCATTTCTCCACCCATTACGCCAAAGCTGATGTAAGGTTTCCCATCCTTGGTAATAAACCCAGGAATAATTGTGTGAAATGGTCGTTTGCCTGGCTCAAAAACGTTTGGATGCCCCTCGGTAAGCGAAAACATTTCGCCACGGTCTTGCAGTACAAATCCTAAACCTGTTGGGGTCATCCCCGAGCCCATTCCCCTGTAATTGCTCTGTATTAACGAAACCATATTCCCATCCTTATCGGCAACGGTCAGGTAGATGGTATTGCTCGTTTTCAGCTCACCCGCATCGTATCTGTTGGCCGCTCGGTTTGGGTTAATCAGCTTCATCCGCTCCTTAGCATATTCCTTTGAGATTAGCTGTTTGTAAGGAATGTTTGAGAATGAAGGATCAGCGTAATATCTTGCTCTATCCTCGAATGCAAGCTTTTTTGCCTCAAGAAATAGGTGTATGTACTCAGCGCTACCGAATCCCATCGATGCAATATCATAGTTTTCAAGGATGTTTAGAATCTGAAGAGTCGCAATACCCTGTCCGTTGGGGGGGAGTTCCCAAATATCGTAACCACGATATGATGAGGAAACCGGTTCAATCCATTCTGATACATGCGATGAAAAGTCCTCATAGGATAGGAAACCTCCCTGTTTCTTCATATATGAGTCGATTGTTTTTGCAATGGTTCCTTTATAGAATTCATCTCGCCCTTTTGTTGCAATCAATTCTAAAGTGTTTGCAAGATTAGGGTTTTTAAAAATTTCACCTTTAGCAGGGGCTTTGCCGTTGGGCATATAGGTTTCGGCAAAACCTTCGAATTGCTTTAACCTTTCAGCATTACGCTGCCAGTAGTATGCAATGAGCTCGGTTAGCGGAAAACCTTCGCGAGCGTAGCCTATTGTTGGTTGCAGAATTTCTTCCATTTTCAGCTTGCCAAATTTCTTGTGTAGCTCAAACCAGCCATCGACGCAACCAGGAACTGATACGGGTAAAGGGCCTAATGCAGGGATATGCTTTATCCCCTTCTCCTTGAAGTAGGCTAACGATAACGATTTTGGAGAGCGACCGCTAGCATTCAGACCGTATAGCTTCTGAGTTTTTGCATCCCAAACAATGGCGAATAGGTCGCCTCCGATGCCTGAACCCGTAGGCTCTACAAGTCCAAGCATGGCATCAGCGGCTATGGCCGCATCAATGGCAGAACCACCCTTTTTCAGAATATCTAAAGCAACCTGAGTTGCCAATGGTTGGCTTGTACAGGCCATTCCATTTTTTGCAATAACCTCCGACCTTGTAGCAAAGGTGAGACCAGTCATTCTGTCCTGACCATGATTAATCATAGGAATCAGTGTGAGTATAGCTATAAGAATTCTTTTCATTTGATATGTTTTTTAACCAAAAATAAAAACCTGTATTTAACATATAGGATAGACGTTAAAATCCAAAAAGCAGAACAATTAAACAGGGAGGTATTAAGACAAAATAATTGAAAATTAAATTAATATTCCTCTGTGTCTTCATGTCTCTGTGTTTAAGAAACTAGTACCCAAAAATATCTTCAAGTTTAAGCTTTGTAACAGGGCCATACATCTGCTCAAACTTGGCGAAATCCAAATCAGCTTCTTTACCAAGAATTACGTAAGTTTTTGGTTGTCCCTTGATGTACTGTTCTTGAAATTTTTTAACATCCGCAAGGGTAAATGAAGGGATTTTTTGATAGAAATCTTTACGAATATCTGACTTTCTATTCATTTTCAATGCATCAAGATAATTCCAAATCAGATTCATTTTAGTTATTCTTTCAGTGCGGATATCTGTAATCAGCGATTCTTTGCCAAGGTTAAACGCTGTTTCAGATTCAGGCATTTGATCAAAAAGTTCATTAAAAGCATTGAACGCATCGGTAATTTTATCGTTTTGAGTTGCAATAAAACTTGTATTCATGAATGGTTTATTGATATCATCAGGAACGTTGTAAGTTGATCGTGCAGTGTAAGCCAATCCACGTTTTTCCCGTAGTTCCTGAAATACAATAGCATTCATGCCACCACCAAAGTAGCTGTTATAGGCACTTATTATAGGTAGTAAATCTTGGTTGTACGCACTACTTTTTGTAACTATTTGTAAATAAGACTGTTTTGCCTCGTAATGTGCAAAAACAACCCTATTAGAATTTGTTTCTAGCTCAGTAAACTTCTTCTCAGCTGGATTAGGATTAAATGTTATCGGAAGTTTATGGTATTGCGAAAGAACTTTACTAAGTCCATCGGCTTTAAGCGGTCCGTAGTAAACGATCTTGTGGATATAGCTTGTTAATCCTTTAATCTTGTTGGTTAAATCCTCTGGATTCAGGCTCTTTAGCTGATCGGCTGATAGTATATTTGTAAATGTAGAGTTTGGACCAAATGTTGCGTAGTTAACCAATCCTTCGAATACTGATCGTTGAACTAGTTTACTATCATTTCTGGACTTAATCACATTGGCAATAAAACCATCTAGAATAGCTTTATCTGGTTTACAATCGCTTAGTAAACTCTCCATTAGTGCAATCGCCTTTTCAGCGTTATCACTTAGGCCCGATACTGAAACTGTAATCTCGTCAGCGCCAACAAAAACGTTGAATGAACATGCAAGTTTATAGAACTCCTGTCCTACCTCATCGGGTGTTAGCTTTGATGTTCCCAGTAGCTGTAAATACTGAGCTGCTAGCCCTAATGTAGGATCGCTATTATTCCCGAATGGAAAGTAGTAAACAAGGTTAAACGTTTTATTCTCCAAATTCTCTTTGCTTAGAATTTCGATTTCCTTGGTAAATGCTTTTTTCTGGATATCCTTATCATAGTCAATAAAAACGGGTTCAATAGGAACAACCTTGTTCCCTTTAATTCCCTTTAAGAACTCAGATTCTGAATTACGGTTAATGTGGATTGGAGTAATAGCAGGTTTTTGAACCTTTGCAATATCTTCAGGTTTACCTTTCCGCTTATAAACAACTACATAGTTATTGTTGAGGTTATGCTTGGCAAAAGCAATTAGATCCGCTTTCTTAATCTTTTCGAGTTTAGATATGTACGATATGGCATCTTTCCATTCAATTCGGTTTAAAAAGCTGTTATACATAGTCCTTGTTCTACCTCCGTTAGATTCGTACATGTTCATTTCGCGAAGTTTCATGTTATTTATAGCGGCATCGAGCATCCAGTCGGGGAATTGACCATTTTTCAGTAGTTCAATCTGATCTAGTAAAAGTTTTTTAACCTCCTCAAGGGTTTGACCATTCTTGCTACGACCGCTAAGATTTAGCATTGAGTAATCGGCCATTTTCTGATTGCTTGCACGTGAACCAAGGCTCAGCTGTTTTTTGTTGATATTCAAATCGATTAACCCTGCTTTCCCATTAGAAAGCATAGTGGCTACCATATCAACCATGATAGCATCATTTGAGTTCGCTCCTGCGAAACGGTATGCTATACTGATATTTTCAGCCTCAAGACCAACAACTTCAAATTCTTTTGGAGATGTAATTGTTTGCTCTGCCTCATATTTAAGGGTTGGAACCTCTTTCGGTTTTAGTTTGCTGAAGTACTTATCAATGATCTTGATTGCAACATCAGGATCAAAGTCGCCAGACATAACAATGGCCATATTATTAGGAACATAGTATTTACCATAAAACTCTCGGATATTTTTCATCGAAGGGTTTTTGAGGTGCTCCGCTTCGCCTAATGTTGTTTGCTGTCCATATGGGTGGTTTGGGAATAGCCCTTTCATCATCATCTCACCCGCTTTCCGGCCATCGTTGGTTAACGACATGTTTTTCTCTTCGTAAACGGTTTCCAGCTCGGTATGGAAAAGGCGAAGGATTGGTCGTGCGAAGCGGTTGGCTTCGATAATTGCCCAATTCTCCAGCTGATTACTTGGAATGTTCTCCATATAGACGGTATAGTCATTCGATGTTCCCGCATTTGTACCTTGAGAACCAATGGCAGTCATCAGCTTGTCATACTCATTGGGTATAGCAAGCTTTGAGGCTTCGTATGAAATACTATCAATGGTATGATAAATTGCTTTTCGTTTATCCTGATCAGTCTCAGCTCTGTAAACTTCAAAAAGCGATTCAATTTTCTGAATCATTGGTTCTTCCTTTGCCCAATCGAGCGAACCGAAACTAGGTGTTCCTTTAAACATCATATGTTCAAAGTAATGAGCGAGACCTGTAGTTTCCTTAGGATCGTTTTTGCTCCCAACTCTTACCGCAATAAAAGTTTGGATTCGCGGCTCTTCTTTGTAAACCGAAAGATATACCTTTAGACCATTGCTCAATGTATAAATTCTTGCATTTAACGGGTCTCCAGGAATTGACTCGTATTTGTATTCTTGAGCATTAATTGCTGTGGCAATAACCAATATTACAAGGGATAGTAAAATCCTCTTAAATTTAATGCGTTGCATTTTTTCGAGTTTTAGGGTTAAAGTGTTCATATGACTGTATATTTTTAAAGAAGTTTAAACCATTAGTGATTTTTAGGTTCTTAATAAAGATATCATTTTAGCGTTCAAGTTAGTTTTTTTTGCTTATAAAGATTATACGATAAATCTATAGAAATCGAGGGAAAAGTATTTTTCTATAATTAAGGTTGTTTCAAAGGTTGCAGTTTTATTAAAAAAAGGTTAAGTTTAACCGATAAATTTCTAGGTAAATATGAAGATCAAACTGAAGATTAGGCAAAAAATTCTACTTTATATCCTTTCTGCTTCAGCATTATTGTATGTTGTTGCAATTGGGTATATCGTTGTAGATTCTCGTCGCGGCTTACTCAATGAATCTCTCAATAATTCGAAGTTATCTACAAAGCTAGCTGCTAGCGATGTGAAACTATTTTTTGAGAAGGATCTTTCACTGATTCGAGGTTTATCAAATGCATTTTCAATCTACAACAGTATGCCTACTGAAAAATGGCAAAAGCTATGGGTTGATATGTATGTCCCTGTTCTAAAAGCGCACCCCCATATTTATACCCTTTGGGATAGCTGGGAGATGAATAGCTTTGTTCCTGGCTATGATAAACCATATGGAAGAATTGCGCATACTGTTACCCGATCGGGTAGCGAGATTACTTGGAATAGAGAAACCCGAAGTTTAACAGGAGATCCAGAAAGATACGGAAACTTTAAGAAAGATGCTATTGAAGCTATTTGGGAGCCATACTACGATGAGTTTATTTTTGGTAATATGGAGCGTAGGTTAATGACCTCGCTTGGTTCGCCCATCAATATAAATGGGAAATTCATTGGAATGGTAGGGGTTGACCTCGTACTTTCTACGTTACAGGAGAATATAGCCAAGATTAAACCCTTCGAAGGTAGCGTTGCATTTCTGGTCTCTAATAAATCGATAATTGCTGCACATCCGAATAAGGAATGCATCTTTAAGAGCTTAGCCGATCTTTATAAGAACGATTTCAAGAATGAAAAACTTGGCGAAAGAATTCTAAAAGGGGAGGAGTTCTCATATTACCACACCGATTCATTGGGTAATAAGTATTATGTATGCTACTCTCCGGTAAACATTAGCAATATACCCACACCATGGGCGTTGGTGATTTCAACCCCTGTTAAGGTATTGACTCAAAAAGCGGATCGTTCATTATATATTTCAATTTTTGTTGGAATGATTGGTCTTCTTTTAATAATTCTTGTGCTAATTTTTGTTTCCGATAATCTTACAAGACCAATTCGAAAAATTACATCTAGTCTGAATAGGTTGGCTAATGGAGAGATTTCGGACGATTTGAAAATTGAAATAAATACTGGTGATGAAATCGAGGAGATGTCCAGGGCCCTCAATATCTCTGTAGATGGATTGAATAATAAATCCCTATCAGCCATAAATATTGGAAAGGGTCAATACGATTCAGAGATTGCTTTGCTCAGCGATAAGGATATGCTTGGTAAATCATTGATTGATATGCGCGATAGTCTTAAAAAAGCATACATTGAAGAGGAGAAGCGTAAAGTTGATGATCAGAAGCGTACCTGGGCTAACGAAGGTTTTGCAAAATTTGCCGATATTCTACGTCAGAATAACAACGATTTTCAGCTCCTCTGCGATGGTGTCATAAAGAATCTGGTAAAGTACCTAGATGCCAATCAAGGGGGGATATTCCTTTGGAATGAGGAGGATAAAAACGATCAGTACTTCGAATTGGTTGCAACCTTTGCATGGGATCGAAAGAAATATGTTACCAAACGACTTGAGAAAGGCGAGGGTTTGGTTGGTGCTTGCGCCTTGGAGAAGGAGACCATTTTCATTACCGATGTACCCGAGGACTATGTGGCAATCACATCAGGTTTAGGTAGTGCAAATCCACGATGCGTTATATTGGTGGCATTAAAGCATGAAAATACCGTTTTGGGCGTAATCGAGATGGCATCGTTTAAAGTAATTGAGAAGTATCAGATAGAATTCTTTGAGAAGGTTGCCGAAAGTATAGCCTCAACAATTCTTGCTGTTAGAATTAACGAACGCACCAAAGCGTTGCTCGAACAATCGCAGCAACAGGCTGAGGAGATGGCCGCACAGGAAGAGGAGATGCGGCAGAACATGGAGGAGCTACAAGCTACTCAGGAGGAGGCTGCACGTAAATCGGGAGAGATAGAGGGCTTGCTAACCTCATTGAATGCTTCATCGTTTATAGTTGAGTACGATATGAGCGGAACGATCATCAATGCGAACGATGCTTTCTTGCAACGATTGAGCATTACCCGACAACAACTCATCGGAACTCATCACTCAGGTAATATTGAGATGTCGGAAAAGCAGAAGAAGGAGTATGGAAAATTCTGGGATGATCTTCGAGCAGGTAAAAGCAAGAAGGTGAAATCTACGATCACCTGGGAAGGAAATTCGCTTAACTTAATTGAAACCTATTTCCCTGTTGCCGATGGCGAAGGGCATACCTATAAGGTGATGAAACTCGCCCATGAATTGGATGAATTTCAATAGAAAAACGAAAAGAAAAGCACTCAGAGCGAGTGTTTTTTTTTACCCATTAGGTTTGTTAAACAAATAAGGAATTGATATTTTAACCCACACTTTGACACGTTTTTTGAATTGAGGAAAATCACCTTATCTAATGCAGTAAATGTTAAAATAGTTCAAAAATATAGGTACTTTTGAAGTGCTTATACATAGTAGATTATTTATTTTTTACCTTAAATTCATAAAGCAATGAAGATAAAACTCAAAATCAGGCAGAAAATACTGATCTACATCCTTACCATTTCTGCTTTTCTTTATATCGTTGCCATTGGATATATTGTGGTAAGTTCTCGGAAAATAATTTCTAGAGATGCTATTCTTAAAATTCAGTATATAACTCGTATTTCAGCCGATAAGGTAGAGAATATATTTGATAAGGAGCTCTCTTTGGTAAGAACATTTTCGCAGGCATTTACAATGTACAGGAGTTTACCCCAAGACCAATGGAAGAAAATATTCCTTGATATGTATTTACCCGTTCTGCATGAAAATCCACAAATATTTTCCCTATGGGATAGCTGGGAGTATAAAGAGTTTCTACCTGGTTATACCAAGGATTATGGACGATTTGTTATCAATACTTGGCAAGAGAATGGTCAAGTAAAATGGAAGTATGAAGAGAGAAGTATGACTGGCGATCCCGCTTTATACGGTGGATTCAAAAAGAATGGAATTGAGGCGATTTGGGAACCCTATTTAGACCAATTTGCTGCTGGCAAATCCGAGGTTAAGCTAATGGTAACATTCGCATCGCCGGTTTTAATAAATGGTAAATATAACGGTCAGGTTGCAACCGATGTCGGCCTTGAGAGCTTGCAGGAGGTTGTATCAAAGATTAAACCCGTTGAAGGAAGTTTTGCATTCATTGTGTCGAATGCAGGGATTGTTGCAGGACACCCCAATAAAGAGGTTTTGAACAAAAATATTAAAGAGGTTTTTCCTAATAGCATTACCTCCGAAAAAATAATTGAACGAATTCAGAAAGGGGCAGAGTTCTATTTTATTAGTACCGATGATTTAGGAAAGAAGCACTTGGTATGCTTTGCACCCATAAATGCTGGTAAAACATTTACTCCATGGGCGTTAGTGCTTTCAACCCCCATTACAGTTATTACCCATGAAGCCGATAATGCTCTATATGTTTCGTTAGGTGTAGGTATTGTTGGTTTATTGCTTATTGTAATAGTACTGTACTTTGTTTCCGGAAAACTTACCAAGCCTATCCGACGAATTACAACAAGCCTCAATCGTTTGGCTGATGGAGAGATTGCGGACGATTTGAAAATAATTCTTAACACAGGCGATGAGATTGAGGAAATGTCAAAAGCGCTGAATATCTCGGTAGAGGGGTTAAGTAATAAGGCTATAGCATCAACCAATATTGGAAACGGTAACTACGATTCGGAAATTCACCTGTTAAGCGAAAAGGATACGCTTGGTCAGTCGCTCATTAATATGAGGGATAGCCTGAAAAAAGCCAAAGATGACGAGGAGAAGCGTAAGGTAGAGGATTTAAAACGTACATGGACGAACGAGGGGTTTGCAAAATTTGCGGATATATTACGTGAGAATAATAACGATTTACAGGATTTAAGCGATAGTATAATTCGGTTTGTAGTAAAATATCTTGGGGCGAATCAGGGTGGAATCTTTCTTTGGAATGAAGAGGATAAGGATGATCAGTACTTCGAGCTGGTGTCAACCTACGCTTGGGATAGAAAGAAATATGTTACCAAACGAATAGAGAAAGGTGAGGGGCTTGTTGGAGCATGCGCTATGGAAAAGGAGACTATTTTCCTAAACACTGTTCCAAAAGACTATGTTGAGATTACATCGGGATTAGGGGGCTCCAATCCAAGATGTGTAATACTAATTCCCTTAAAGTTTGAGAACCAAGTCCTTGGGGTAATCGAGATGGCTTCGTTTAATCGGATTGAAAAGTATCAAATAGAGTTTCTGGAGAAGATAGGAGAGAGTATTGCCTCAACGATATCATCGGTTAGAATCAATGCACGAACAAAGGCATTGCTTGAGCAGTCGCAGCAGCAATCGGAGGAGATGGCCGCACAGGAGGAGGAGATGCGCCAGAACATGGAGGAATTACAGGCAACTCAAGAGGAGGCTGCTCGTAAATCGGCAGAAATTGAGAACCTCCTTGCTTCGCTGAATGAATCTTCCTATTTTATTGAGTACGATCTGAATGGTAAAATAGTAAATGTTAATGAAGCTCTAATGAATAGGTTAAACATTGAGCGTAGCGAAATTGTTGGAAAGTACCATTCAGATGGTTTGGATATGACCGAAAACCAAAAGGCGGAGTATGAGATTTTTTGGAACGAACTACGTGCGGGGAAGAGTAAAAAAATTAAGCTGAAAATTAATTGGAAGGGTAACGTAACCTCTTTTATCGAAACCTATTATCCAATAAAAGATATTGATGGGAACGTAATAAGAATTATGAAGTTGTCCAATGAATTGGATGATTTTAAGGGCTAATTAATACAAAAGAAAGGGATAAACACAGAGGCACAAAGGCAATTAACATCCAAGTTCAACTTTTTGTTGTTGAAAGCATTACAAAATAGGGGTTCTTGCTGTAACCGTCTAACTGCTACATATTTTAATCTCTATTCTTCAACAAAAAGTATTGCTAATTCTCATCTATCTTAACGTGAGCTCGACGTAAGAAGCAACTTAACTACTTGTTTATTATCATTATATCCTTAATGATTGATTGGAATAGTGCCTGCCTGCCGGTAGGCAGGGAAAAATGGAACTGGAGCGATCTGGCAACTGCCGGACGGCGGAGCCAATATTGCCTACCTACCCTACAGGCAGGCGGCAGACAGCCGCTCAATAATGAGTGTTAAAGACATAATTGTAGCACATTAACTATTAGCAAATTAAATATTTGTACGGATGAAATCTTATCGTAAAGAGCTCTGGTTTGAAGCAAAAAACCGACGAGAGCTAATCAATATAACCCGACAAGTTCAACTTTGCGTTGCGGAAAGCGGCATTCACGAAGGTTTGGTTTTGGTGGTATATATGCCAAAAATAGTTGGTAAAAAGTATCTGTAGCGTTTATATTTAATGGTGTACAGGAAAGTTTATTGAAATTCGTTTCAATAAACTTTTTTGTTATGTTAAAAACGAAGAAAAAACG
>Ga0209287_10000076_pt1 | contig 59223 bp, 43 predicted proteins | sample PPLLak3cmMay2015_2_FD_187255 | JGI IMG/M metagenome (GOLD analysis project Ga0209287, IMG submission 187255) | Freshwater sediment microbial communities from Prairie Pothole Lake near Jamestown, North Dakota, USA - PPLs Lake P8 Core (1) Depth... | ecosystem: Environmental > Aquatic > Freshwater... | reverse complement strand
CGATATAAGCCTCGTCCATACTACCTCAGCCCCAAGGGCAGTAAGCCCCGACAGGCCGATAGTGATATAAACGCCAGGATTACCGACTCCCGTTTCGACTGGGATTTCGTCTGTTCGAGTTGTCTCAGCATTAAAGGTCACCCTCGATGAAATCGCCAAAGCGAACAGCGCGACCGCTAAATTGATCGCCACCGCCACATACGTTCCGGTAGGCATGTCATACACGCGCAATAGATAAAACCCCGCCAGCAGACATCCCAACACAGCTCCGGCGATATTCCCGGCATAAAAGAAACCCATCCATGATACACCTTCCGGAGTCGCCCTCACCCACCGTGCTATCGCAGGCAGCGTCGCCCCCATCAGTACAGTCGGCGGCAGCAGGCACACTGCAGCAACAATGGCTCGATGAAGCACACCATGTCCCATAAACCCTTCATAAACATCTGCCAATATCGGTAATCCATACAATATCGCAATACCGAATATTCCGATCCCGAGCTCTAGAAATGCATAGACCTTCAAAGGATGTCGATCTGCCGATATCAACCGCGGCAACAAAAGACTGCCCAGACACATGCCTCCCATGAAAATGCCCAGAAGCACCCCTAAAGATATCCCTGTTGAGCCTATTACAAGCTGCAGAAGCTGAAGCCACACTACTTCATAAATTAGGGCCGCGCACCCGCTTCCCACAAATAGGATTAGCATCCAGGGGAGATAACGTCGTGAAGCAAGAGGAATAGACAAGGTTTTCATGTCATTTTTTGTCATTTATCGATCAAGGCAACGGCCGGGATTTTACTGTGAAGAGACCTAAGACTCATGCCTCCCCTGTCGATGCCTTTTTCCTCCTTTGTTTTTTTTATCAGCGTTTCAAAATACCACAAAACAAAAGCTAAATAATGTAGTTATAGTTTATAGTGAAGCCAATCAATCTTGTATTTTTCATGTGCACTCCAAATATATTACACTTTACATCTTAAAGACAATAACGTTGTTATGCTTACGTAGAATGTCATAAATTATTCGCATTATGCCATATCTTTTTAGATGACAATTTAATGTTTATGTATAAAATATGTAGAATAAAACTTCAACCAAAACCCTATAACCTGATGAACGGCAGAAGAATCAGGAGCAGACCAGAGACAAGCGGGATAAGGCTTACAGCACCAGGCGTGTGGCCGGATGGGCGCCCGATTTGCCCAAACCCTATGATATAATACGTGAGACGATTTAATATCAGGCACCTCGAAATAGGAAGCAATATTAAACTTAGCCTTATCAGAAGCAGGGTCTTTACGGCTCTGCTTTTTTATTCATATCTCTTAAAAAATCCTGCGCCGATATTCGCAAAATGTCATTTATTATTCACGATTCGCCATAGCGTAATTAAGGAATTTGTTCATATTGATTGATTACCCACCCTTGGTCGGAAAGGACGGTTTTGCAGGCTGGCAATCTGCTAAAAAATCCTTTGTCTACCAGATAGCAATTTCACACTTATTTTAAAATTAATAACAGACAGGAGGAGCTATGACTTCAGAAAGTTTCGATTTAACCAGACGAAAATTCATGATTGTGAGTTCCGCAGCCATTGCAGCGCCCTTCATACTTAACGCTGCCGGTTCGGTTCTTGCCGCGGAAAAAAAGGAGAAGAAAGTCACTTACGTGATCGGCCCTACATGCATAGGCTGTCACCATTGTTTTTATAATTGTCCCCAGGGAGCAATCCATTTTGGCACGGATAAGTATGAGATCGACCAGGCAAAATGCATACAGTGCGGAACCTGTTATGAGACCTGCAATATCTCCGCAGTTACTGAAAAGTGATAAGAGCTTTAATAGATTTTCCATAAGGAGGAAATATAAATGGCAAAAAAAGTTATTGACTGCGATTTAGTAGTACTTGGCGCAGGCGGCGCAGGTCTTGTTGCCGCAGTGAAGGCTGCGGAAATCAGCGGTAAAAAGGTTGTCGTACTCGAAAAGGCAAAAAAGGCCGGAGGGTCCACCTACTATGCCCATGGTTTTGGAGTGCAGAATTCGAAATGGCAGCAGGAAGCAGGCTACCCTGACACCCGCGATGATAGTTTCAGAAGAACGATGAGCAATCTGAAATGGAAACCAAATCACAGGCTTATACTCAATTATATATATTCCTCAGGCCCCTTTTTCGACTGGCTGGTTGAGAAAGGCGGCGCTGAAGAATATTTTATAAAACCGGAAAAATACGTAGCCGTCGAAAAGGGTTCCGGTGCCCAGGGCGCTTCGAATCCGATGGCAATGATGAGGATGGGGATGATAGATTTTCCTAAACGTCACATGAATAAAGAATCCCGGGATCCTTCTATAGGCCCTGGCTGGATGGGGTCCTATGTGATTGTAAAAATGCTTGAACAATGCAAAAAGCTCGGGATTGAAATAGTTGCCTCTGCCCGCGCCAGTGAATTTATTACAGACTCAAAGGGCAATGTGACAGGCGTTAAGGCTGATACTGCGGACGGTAAGCTTCAGGTCAACTGCAAGGCATGCGTTGCAGCCGCCGGAGGCTTCGGCGCTAATAAAGAAAAGTTAGCGAAGAGGTGGCCCGAGTATGCCGACGGCAACAGGTACCACATCTTCTCCTGCCCGACAAGCGATGGTGATTCCCTGGATATGGCGGAAAAGATAGGCGCCTTTGTTGACTATAAAAACATGTACTGGCTGGTCGGGGGGCCGGCACATCACCCCTATTCCTATACTATCTACCGCATCATGCTTCAGCCTGAGATGGTCTATGTCAACCTTAACGGCGAGCGCTTTGTCGATGAAACCGGCGGGCTGGACCCCTGCTTTAATCCCCTGAGCAAGCAGCCTCAAGCCAGATGCTATGGCATCGCCGATAATGACCTGGTCGAGATGCTGGGTGAACGTCTTATTGCGAATCCCCATGACGGGCCTACAGATATTCCCATTAATAAAAAATTCAGGGAGGATATCGCCTATGAGGAATCCCTTGGCGGCGAACTGACAAAGAAGGCAAATACCCTGGAAGAACTGGCAGCAAAAATAGGCGCCGATCCTAAAACTCTTGTAGCCAGCATAAATAGATATAACTCTTTTTGTGAAAAAGGCCGGGATGAAGATTTTGTTAAGAAGGCTGAATACCTGATACCGCTTCGCAAGGGGCCCTTTTATGCATTTCATGGACAGCGTTTTACCGAAACCACACATGGCGGGATCACGATTAATGAGAACATGGAAGTGCTTAACACAAAGGGCAAGGCAATGCCCGGTCTATTTGCAGCCGGCGATAATGCCGGGGGGCATACAATTGATGGCGATGGTGCAGGCGCCCTTGGTTTTGCTGTCGTCAGCGGGTATATGGCCGGAATCGCCGCTGGGAAATACCTGGGCAAAGCATGATTGAAAAGATTGCAATATAGTTCTGATTGAGCTTATAATTACCATATTTTTAAAAAGGTTGTCATTCCGGTATTTTCAGTTGGGAATGATTATTTAGTACATTAACTAATTTTCAAGGGAGGAGTAGATGAGTATCAGAAAAATAGGTTTTTTTACTTTTGTATGTATAGCTATAACCGTATCATTCGCTTTTGCACAGGGCAGCACTTCTGCCAAAAAAACCTGCCCGCCTTACGATGATGGTAAAAAGGGTGATCCCACTCCGATAGTTGATGCAATCGACGCGGACAAGGACGGCAAGATGACTAAGGCGGAATGGGAAAAGGCCGGCGCCCCCATTGAATCCTTTCAGAGCTTTACAGGAAAAAGCAAAAAGGATTTTGTGTCCAGACAGGAATTTATGGACGAAACACCACCTAATGGCGTAGACGCTGATTGTGATGGGAAATTTACGATTAAAGAATTCCATGATTTCGGCCTTCAGGGTCCCCCTGGCGGTGGTGCTCCCCAGGCAGGCGGCGCTCCAGCAGGCGCTCCCCCCGCAGGTGCCCCTCCCGCACAGAAATAAATCTTTTATAATTTCTTCTGAGTCTGCGCTTCTGTTTGTGGCGCAGACTCAGAATGTTCCCCCACACTTCTGCAATTAATGACTCCGTTAAAAAAACGCAAAATGTCATTATTTATTCATGTTATGCCATAGCATCAAATCTTATTAAGAGCTATTCATAATGACCAATTCTATAGGTTGACGCCTATGGTTCATGGAGCAAGGGCTTAAAGTCAATGTTGAATCCTTGATCCCATTTAAATCTTTTTTAAACTTACAGCATCACTTTAAATCCTTTTTCCTATAAAGCGCTCATTTCAATTAGTTCTTCCGAATAGTGCAAGTTAAACCAGAGGAGACATCTCATGGCAAATAATCAGTTCATGAAACTTTTAGATCCTGGCTATATCGGAAAAGTCCGCACAAAAAGCCGTATGATAAAGACCGGCACGCATTTCGGCTTTACCGGCGACAACAGCGGCAATATGACCGATAGCTCCATCGCCATTTACGAACGGCTTGCGAAGGGCGGTATCGGCCTCGTTACCCATAGCTCGGCATGGATAGATCTCCCGCTGGGAGCTGTCCCGGGCGAACTCGGGGGTTTCAGGCTGACTGAAGACAAATACATCCCGAGCTATCAAAAATTTACGGATGCAATCCATAAGCATGATTGCCCCGCTTTTATTCAGATGTGGCATGCAGGTCCTTTCCATAGAGGAGCACTGACAGGCTTGCAGCCCGTGTCATCTTCCGCCCTGACCAGGGAAGAGCTTCCAAAACGGGAATACACTCCTCCAAGGGCGCTAACTGTCCCTGAGATTCATCAGATCATCGAGAAATTTGCCAATGGCGCCCTGAGAGCCAGAAAAGCCGGATTTGACGGCGTTGAACTGAATGCAGCAACCACACACCTTCTTAACTCATTCCTTTCAAGGGCATGGAATAAACGTGAGGACGAATACGGGATCGGAAGTATTGAAAACCGTGCACGTATCGTGGTGGAAACAATCAAGGCGATCAAAGAGATGGCAGGAAAGGACTTCGCAGTTACACTCGCTATGTGCGGGGCGGAATATGGTCTTGTAAAAGGCACCACCCCAGCGGAAGGCAGAGAATTTGCAAAGCTTTTCGAGGCGGCAGGAGCAGATGCCCTGCATGTGAGGTCAGAGTATTACAAGAGGCCGGACAGGCACGGCAACCGTGAAAGCGTGCATTTCCCCGACCTGGTATTCTATCCCGAGATAGATGTCGAACCTGTACCTGAAGGGATTGACGGAAGCCGTCATGGGATCGGAGGCTGGGTTCCCCTGGCCGCCGGGATAAAGAAACTGGTGTCCATCCCGGTCATTACCATAGGCAGGCTGGATGCCTTTATCGCGGAGGATATCCTTGAACGCGGAGATGCGGACTTTGTAAGCCTCAACAGGAGACTCATAGCGGATCCCGATTATCCGAATAAAATTGCAGCCGGAGAAATAGATGATATCAGGCCCTGTACCGCCTGCTTCCACTGTTTCAGCACCGTGGAGCTGGGAAATGATGTCATCTGCAGAATAAATGCGGCAATGGGAAGGGAAAAAGAATATGAGATCAAACCGGCGGAAAAGATAAAGATGGTCATGGTGATCGGCGCAGGGCCTGCGGGAATGGAGGCCGCCAGAGTTGCGGCACTCAAGGGACACAAGGTCAGCATCTATGAGAAGCAGGGATGGGTTGGGGGCTCGATACCTGTCGCGGCCGTTGTAAAGGGCTTTGACCGGGAGGATCTTCCCCTTATTTATAACTGGTATAAAGGGCAGCTCAAGAAACTGGGGGTTGAAATTAATCTGGGTACAACTGTCAATCTCGCCATGGTAGAGCAGGTGAAACCGGATGTGATTATTGTTGCAGTCGGCGGCATACATGACATTCCTGATATACCTGGGATCAACAAACGGAATGTGGTTACAAGCGAGACCCTGCATCACCGGCTCAAATTCGCCTTGAAGTTTGCAGGACCAAGGATGTTAAGATGGCTCACGGACTTTTATATGCCTGTTGGAAAAAGGGTTATCATTATGGGCGGCAGGCTCCATGGCTGCCAGACTGCCGAGTTCCTTACCAGGAGAGGAAAGAAAGTGACTATAGTTGAGACAGGAACGGAAGACATGATAGGAAAAGGCCTCGTGGAAATGGTTATTAAACCCTCTCTCTTAAGATGGCTGGATGAGAAGGGCGTTAAGATCATGAGCGGTGTCAAATATGAGGAGGTGACCGGCAAAGGCCTGGTCATCACGGACAGGGATGGACAAAGACAGCTGCTTGAAGCCGACACCATATTGACTGCCCTGCCCTTGCGCCCGGACACGGATTTTCTCAAGAGCCTTGACGGCAGCTCGCCTGAAATATACGCAATAGGCGACTGCAGAGATCCGAATCTTATAATAGATGCGGTAGCGGACGGGATGAAGGCCGCGTTAAAGATTTAACAGATTATTCCCGGGCGTGTTACTCTCCGGATTATGTTATTGCGTTCTTTGTCAGATGCTTTACAATATACAAAACAAAAACAATCAACCGATTTAACTTTGAAAGGAGAAAACAATGAACATGACAAAAACAATTTTAGCAACCCTTATATGCCTGGCACTTGCCGCACCCGTCCTGGCACAGACCCCCCCAGGCGGGGCAGCCCAACCCCAGCAGGGTGGCACCACCGCCAAAATAAATCTGGATAAATCAGAATTATATAAGGCGATCGACAAAAACAAGGACGGCTGTATGAGCTATGAAGAATGGCATGCTGTAGGGATGCCGGACTCTTCCTATAAGATGCTTGCGAAAGACGGTTGTGTCACCAAAAAAATAATGGAGGACAACGGCGACCCGAGCACCGACCTTGACGAGAATGGTGACGGGAAAATCACCCTTGAAGAATTCTTAGCATTCGATAAGAAGGGCGCCGGCGGTAGCCAGGGTGGAGCCCCGGCAGGCGGCGCTCCGGGTAGTGCCCCTCAGGGCGCTCCTGCACAGGGTGCACCGGCAAAGTAACAGCTTTTGATATTTTTAAATTTTCTCCCCCTCTTTGCCCCCTTCTTGAAGGGGCGTCAACCCTTCGTCCCCCTCTGGAGGGGGTGAAGGTGGAGGTTTTGGGTTTTGGTAAAGACAATAAAGATATTAATCAGGTCGTATAACACATTAACAATTTTACGGGAGGTAAGTCATGAAAAGTAAAGCTGGATATTTATTCGTATGTATGACAATTGCCCTGGCAGTTTTCGCAGGTTCCGCTTCCGCGGCGGACAGCAAAGGCAGGAAGGAAATCTCATCCGGAGACCGCGCGCTGGCAATGATGGAGGTGCAGAACGTCTTCAGCAAGCACGCGTTTTATCACCAGGCCAGCAAACACTGTGAGGAGATCGCAGACATATGGGTCGCGGAAGATGGCCCCAACGCCAAGACAGCCAGATGGATGCTATCCGGAAGCACTCTCCTGCAGGGGATAGCCGCGGTCAAGGATAAATATTGCACCCAGCATGTAGAGGGCCAGAAGAAGACCCTTGAAGAGCTGAGCAAAAAAGTCCCGTCCGTTAAGAACATTCCCGAGAATATCGGTGCAGGAGGCGAATATGTTATGCACACACAGGAAACCCCGGTAATCGAGGTTGCCGGTGACGGCAAAACCGCAAAGGGCATTTGGTACTCTATCGGCCTGGCTGTAAGGGGATCTGTTGATGAAAGCGGCAAGACCTCTGTAAGCACGGGCTGGATGTGGGAAAAATATGCAGTTGACTTTATCAATGAAAACGGCGAATGGAAGATATGGCATTTGCTGAACCTCATGGACCAGGGCCCCGCGGAATCACAGGGTCGTGATAATACGGCTCAAGCGCCCATTGGACAGGGCGGGGCTTCCGGCGGACAAGGTGGAGCGCCCGGTGGACAGGGTGGAGCGCCCGGTGGACAGGGTGGAGCGCCCGGTGGACAGGGCGGAGCGCCCGGTGGACAGGGCGGAGCGCCCGGTGGACAGGGCGGAGCGCCCGGTGGACAGGGCGGGCCCGGCGGTGGTGAACAAGCATCGAAATACTTCCACTACAGCCCGACTGCAGTTCTAAGGATCGACCCCCCGTTCCCGGAACCATATTATACATTCAGTGAGACATTCGAATATTAAATTTTAAAACAGATTGACCGGGGATGGACCTATGTCCTCCCCGGTCATTCAGAGGAATAGGCCAGGTGCCAGGTCCTCATTCTTGACAGTTTGACTCGCCCGATTTAGTGAAGAATGAACGGGCTGTTGCCCAAATATGAAAGCGACCACAATTTGAACTTTTACTAAATTTGGCATCCAATAATTTTAATCAGTTAGAAAGGCAGTTATCATCCCGCATTAGAACAAAACAACAAGAAGGTACTTTGGGCAACAGCCCGTGAAGACCTGACACCTGATTATTCCAATATTCAACCGCCTATTTTCAGATAAATTTAAAATTGCGACATGATGAAGAGCAGAAAAACGCCGCCCGACAATAAGGATGTTTTGCCTATGCTGACTTTTCGTTTTTCAACCAGAGAAATATCTGTTATCGGGACCTCTACACTCTTTCCCCTGACATAACCGCTTTCAACAGAGGTAACTTTGAACTCATATTCTTTTCCATCGTTGGCAATAATCTTGACCCGATCACCGGGTTCGATTAGATCCCAGGCCGAGATGCGTTCCTGAACTGCAGCTTGAGGCAATTCAACTGTTTTCAGGGTTGTACACCCGCTAAATATACAAATAATTATGGCAAAACAGGCTATGATCTTCATTAAGCTCCCTCCTTAAAATGTATTTGATAGATCTATTGGAGTATTAAGATCTTAGTCATTTATATCCCTGACTGCTCCATAAAATACATCAGCAGAAACAGCGCCGCCGCTAATGGAATAATCACCGACCAGTTATTAACTTTAAAGAGCTGTGGCAGTGTCATATCCCCAAAAGAACCCCATTTAAACAATTCTTCCTTCAACAGGGGATAAAGAGCTGCCAGCAACCCAGACCCTACCAATATGCCGGCAAGTCCCGCTGTCGCGGCATCCAAATAGCCATTCCCGACGGCGCCGGCAATAGTGCCGGGGCAGTATCCCAGCAGAGCAAAACCTAAACCAAAGATTAAACCGCCAACAGCATTTCTGCCCCATGAACCTGCCTTTGTACGCAGCTGAACCCAGCCAAATTTCTGCATGATATGCAGACCTATCATGCCGGTAATCACAGAAGATAGCATAATTTTCAGAACGGTAAAATCATTAAGAAGAAGCTGGCCAATAATGACATCGTACCTGGTGACACCCCCTTTCTGTAAAAGAAAACCGAATATCATGCCGAAAAACAGCCCCTGGAAAAGCTGAAGTTTATTATCCTGAATCATGATCGCTCCTGCCTCTTTCATGCCAGAACAGCAAAAAGAAGTTTTGCCGTTAAAATGCCCCCTATAAAAAAACATATCGCCGATATCCAGCTTGATACGGAAAGCAGCATGGTGCCGCTGATGCCATGCCCGCTTGTGCATCCGTCCGCCCATCTTGATCCGAATCCCAGCAAAACACCTCCTGCAAATGCCGCAGCCAGACGGATAAGCGTATTGCTGCCGAAGGAAACAGCCCAGGCGGATGGAATCCACTGCAGGTGGAAAGCCCCCGAGAGCAGCGAGGAGAGCAGCGATCCGATAATAACACCCAGAACAAGCATCCACTGCCAGTCTACCACGGGTTTTACCTCCTTATAGTAAGGTTTAAGCTCAGCTTTCTCCCCTGTGAACAGTCTTTCTATCATGCCGGCAGTTCTGGCAAAGGAGGTTGAACAGCCGAGCGGCTGCTTTGAAATAAGCCAGGTGAAGCAGCTCAGGACACCAATGCCGATACCAACGGTATAAGGAGACCATCGCGCTTCCAATAACCAGTCCATATGATTTCTCCCTGCTGATTAATCACTTATATCCACTAAGGCATTTCGGCAAACCTGGGCCCGTGAGGGTTAAGGCACACATGGCATTTTTTTGCATGACCGGCTGCGCTGTAGCCGGTCATTCCACCAGCAATGTTATATACTTCTTTAAACCCGTTCTGCTTCAGAATGCTGGCCGCCAAGCTGGAACGGTTTCCTGTGCTGCATATCAGGTAAGTCGGTTTATCCGGGTTTAAATCCTTATGGCGCGTTCGCAAAGCCGGGGCCGGAATATTTACAGCGCCCTCAATGTGGCTGTCGGCAAATTCACCCGGCGTACGCACATCAACAAGCACAACAGGAGTGCCGCCGGTGATGCGCTCATAAAGGCTATCAGCTGAAATAAGGTGGACATGGTCGATCTTATTCCCCTCAACGGCCCAGTATGCCATTCCTCCGTTAAGGTAGGCTGCAACACGATCCACCCCGACGCGGCGCGCCCACGTGCCCGCGGCGACAGCTTCCTGATAGCTGTCGGCTACCAGCAGAATATCCCGGTCGGTCGGCATGACCCATCCTGCGAAGGTAGGGAAATTGCCCTTAAGGTCCAGATGCCAGGATCGGGGAATATTCAATCCGGCAAAAGCTGCATAGGTGCGCACATCCAGCACCTCGCTGCCATCCTGCCTCATTCGCGTTAGAAAATCAGCCGGCCTTAACTCCTCAAGAACAGGCAGTTTCGATATTAGGACCGGACCGTTTCGGTTGATATCACTGCATCTGCTGAAATGGTCAGGGGCCGGAGGCATATCTGTGGTCAGTGAGCGGATAAATTCGTGCTTGTCCTTAATCTGCAGGCTGGCATTATAGCGGCGTTCATATCCGATTGTGGTGGTCCATTTAGCGCCCATCGACCGCCCGCACAGTGAGCCGGCGCCATGCGCAGGGTATACTTCACAACAGTCAGGCAGCTTGAGCAGTTTATCATGCAGGCTGTGGAAAAGCCTGTCTGCAAGTTCCTCAGCCATATTCGGAAACAGGTCCGGCCTGCCCACGTCCCCCACAAAAAGGACATCTCCTGCAAAAACGCCGACAGGCGAACTGCCCCGCGATTTGTCAGTTACCACGTATACTATATGCTCCGGCGTATGACCGGGCGTTTCCTGGACATCCAGACGCATGTCCTCTAATTCTATGATGTCGCCTTCCGCAACAGGCACATGTTCAAATTTGCATCTGCCTGATCCGGGTGCATAGATTTTGGCCCCTGTCCTGGCAGCCAGGTCCATGTGCCCTGATATGAAATCCGCATGAAGGTGGGTCTCCAGAATATGGGTGATATTAACTCCAAGATCCCGCGCCTCATTTATATATATGTCCACATCACGCCTGGGATCTATCACGGCACAGCTCTGTTTTCCTGCCAGGATGTATGAACTATGGGCAATTTTCTCCAGAAAATAGTGTTTCAGCAGCATGGGTTCCTCCTTTTGACCTGTATTATGATTTTTGATATCCCGCGCGATCGTAGCGGTCAATTAATTAATTCCGGATTCAGATCTGAAGCTCTGTTTAGTTAAGCATAAAGTCAAATATAGAAAAAATAGAATACCGCAACTGCCACAGCCAGGAAAATGACCGTCATTCCTCCACCTGCTTTAAGGTAGTCTGAATTCCTGTATCCTCCGGAGGTCTTTAACAGGGCATTAACCTGGTGCGTGGGTAATATAAAAGAATTGGCCGCTGAGACAGCCACCAGGAGCACAAGCGGACGGGGATCAACCCCGCTGATGTTTGCCATGTTGATTACCAGAGGCGCCATGACTACCGTTGCGCCAACATTAGAGATAAAAATAGAAAATATGGCAGCCATCACTGAAATCATCAGCAGCAGGAGGACAGGGTGGCCCCCCTGCACCAGTGACATAAGCTTGTCGGCAAGAAGTGCTGCTGCGCCGGTTTTCTGCATTGCAAACCCAAGGGGGATAAGCCCGGCCAGGAAAAATACAACCTTCCAGTCAACAGAGCTGTAGGCTTCATTAATATCCAGCACCCGGGTTAAGACCATCAACATAGCACCGGATAAGAATGCGATCGAGATCGGAAATCCGGCTATATTTAAAGCTATGGCAAAGACAAAACACGTCAGTGCGATCCATGCTTTGGACGGATTTTTTTCGGATGCTTCTATGGGTGTGACGACTAAAAAGTCGTTGCCTTTTTTCATTTCAAGAATTTTATCCCAGGACCCGTGTACTATCAAAATGTCCCCCGGTGTGATTTTATGATCTGAAAAATCTCCTCCTGTCTTTTCTCCTCCGTGATATAACATGACAGGTTCAACGCCGTAACGCCGGCGCAGACCGAATTTCCTCAGGCTTACATCGGCGATGGCAGATCTGGGAGGCACAATGACTTCCGCAAATCCGGCGTTCTTCAGACTATCAAGCGTTTCCGTCCTGCCGGGCTTTTCTTTCTGTTCAAGCCCGTAGTCAGCGGCAAACTGACGCACATCTTTCTCCTCTCCCATCAGAGCAATAACCTGCAAGGGTTCAAATACTGATTCACGCCATGGTGCATATTCCAGGGCAGTGTCTCGGGTAACAGCCAGTATGTTTATGTGATATCTGCTCCATATACCCGTCCCCTCAACTGTCTTGCCTATAATCGGACAGGCCTCTGGAACCAGGTACAGCTGTATATAATCAGATAATTGCCAGTCACGGATCAGCCTTTGCTGGATTGATCTTATTCCATCTGTTTTTTCATATCGGGGCAGGATAAATCTGCCGAATATAAAGAAGAAAACTGTTCCTGACAATAAAAGGGCCAGACCTGCAGGCGTAACCATAAAGAGCCCGTATGGAGCAAGAGAAAACCTTGTTAAAAAGTCATTAACAAGGATAAGCGGGCTTGACCCGACCATGGTAATAGTTCCGCTCACAATGACTGCAAAACCGATTGGCATGATAAGGCGGGATGCGGGTATATTTTCTCGATTTGAAATATCCAGCACAGAGGGCAGAAAAAGCACTGCGGCTCCAATATTATGGATAAAGCCTCCTATCAGCCCGACTGTTGATGATACCAGGCCTACAATACTGGATGGGTTATTACCGGCGATTTTCAGAACCAGTAGCGAAAAACGATCCATCATGCCGGTTCGAGCGATCCCCCTGCCCATAATCATTACCGCTATTATAGAGATGACAGCGTTTGAGGAAAAGCCGGAAAGCGCCTCAAGGGGTTCCAGAATTCCGGTCCATCCAAGTGAGAGCATGCACAGAATGGCAACGATGTCTGCCCTAAGTATGTCAACGATAAGCAGTACAGCGGTAACAAGAAGAATGGACAATACGATTATGACTTCAGCATCCATTAAGGTCTCCTGCTTTTTTGCCTTAAGTTCGTTAAATTTCAGGGTTATCGCATATTCGCTAGCCCTTCTGTAATGAACTCAGCAGAATATTTGAAAAAACATTAGACAATTATAGGTAAAAACTGATCATTGGGCAATAAAATATATGATAAAAGGTAGAAACCTGCTTATTCAACCATTCGCCCATATCTATATTATTTTTCCTGATTGCATTAAAGACCCCCTTTAAAGAAATATCATAAGATATATGGTGCAGGCATGTCTTACGTTCGTAAAATGCCACAAAAGATTCGCAAGGCATCATAGTATAATTGTAAATTCATTATATACTTTCCACAACTATCTGATTCTCATATTCTTATTAAATCTGTCCGCCTGCACAGGCATAGCAGATTCAGCTTCAAACTTAATTATCCGGTTTGCCTTTCAAAATTAGACTTGGATTAAAAAACGGTCTCATTAAACTTATCGACTCAGGAGGTGTCTAATATGTATAAATTTACAAGAAGATCGTTCATAAAACTAGTAGGGCAGGGTTCCGCGGTTCTGGGTCTTGGGCTTTCTTCACAAAGGGTTCGGGCTCAGGGCGGGTCGGCAAATCCTCAGGTAAATAAACTTGAAACCGATCTGGCGGTTATCGGGGCCGGACCTGGGGGATTGTCCGCCGCATTGCGCGCAGCGGAGCTGGGGTTGAAGGTAATCGTTTTTGAAAAGTCGGATAAAACGGGCGGCGCCCGAAACGGCGGCATGGGGCCTTTCGGGGCCGGCACACACATCCAGGCAAAATACGGGATCAAGAACTGCACCACAAAGGACGCATTCAATTATCTTGCAGACTTCAACCACTGGAAGATAGACGCCCGTCTTGCCTCCGAATACATAAACACCACCGCCTTTACGGTAAAGTGGCTGGAGGATGAGGGTGTCTTATTCGGGCCCATAACCGACAGCTCTGTGGGTGTGCGCACAAGATACCTCCACGCCTTTGCCGCACATCCCGATTACAAGGAAGAATTCTACATATGTACGCTTCTCACCGACAGGGTCAAGGCCAATAAGAACGCCCAACTGTTTCTGGAAACTCCGGTTAAAAGGCTTGTGAAGACAGGAGATGCCGTGACGGGCCTGATTGCCGCTGACAAAAGCGGCAGTGAGATGGAGGTAAAGGCAAAAGCAGTTGTCATTGCTACCGGAGGTTTCATGGGCAGCCCCGAGATGATTAAGAAATACACCTCCTATACATACAAAAAAGACCTGTTCTTCACCTACGAGATGCCCAACATGTCAGGCGACGGCATCAGAATGGCCTGGGAGGCCGGCGCCGCCAGATCCGAAATGATGATGGATGTCTATAAGGGGATGCCCATATATGGAGGCCCGGAAGGGACGAGGATGGATTGGGCAATCCTTGCCAGGCCTAATCTCATGGTCAACCTCCAGGGCGAGCGGATAATGAACGAGGCATGCGCAGACCGGCATTTCATGGCCAACGCCATACACCGCCAGCCCGAGGGCTGTGCATTCCTGATGTTCGACAGCACGATTGCCGATATTTACAGGTTTCAAAAGACGGATCTGGAAGCGCTTCCCCCGGGATTTGCGGCGCCGATTTTAGATATAGACAAGATCGTGGCTGAGGCCAAAAAACTGAACTACCCATATCTGTTCGCAGCGGGCTCTCTAGCGGACCTGTGCAGGCAGACAAAAATCGATCCTGAAACACTCAAGGCAACGATTGCAGAGTACAATTCCTTCTGCAGGGCAGGCAACGACCCCATTTTCTACAAGGATGCGTCGAATCTCCTGCCGCTCCATGGGCCTAAATACTATGCTGCACAATTCTGCTGCGACAGCTTCGGCGGCCTTGGCGGCATTAAGATCAACTACAAGACAGAGGTGCTGAACAACTCCCTCAAGCCCATCCCCGGCCTCTACGCAGGAGGTTCCGATGCAAACACCATGTATGGAGATACATATCCCGAGTACCTTTCCGGCAATACCACGAGCTTTGCATATACAACAGGGCTGATCGCGGCAAAAAATGCCGCTGAATACATCCGTGTCTAACCCTATAACAGGAGGCAAATCATGATAACAAAAGTCAAATACTTAACAATCGTTTTTGCTTGTCTTTTAATAGGTTTTATCGCTTACAGTAGTTTTAGCGCCGGGACAAAAGAAAGGCCTGTGATCTCGGACGGAGAGTATGCAAAGGCATGGGTTTCATGTCAGAACCTGATGAGTTCACACAACTATTATCACGGGGTGAATCACAACCTTGAGGAACTTGCAGACATATGGGTCAAGGAAGACGGCGCATATGCCAAGACCGCCACATTTTCACAACCCCAGGGTGTATGGGAAGGCATGCAGCTGATCAAGATTACCTACGGTAATCCCAATACAAAAAATCCAAATCAGAGCCTTAAAGAGATGGTAAAGAATGAACCGTCTGCATACCCGGTGGGCACCTTCGGAATACACATGAACACTACCCCTGTTATAGAAATAGCCGGTGATGGAAAGTCGGCAAAAGGCATATGGTTCTCACCCGGCCCGATCATGAATTTTACAGGGCAAAAGGACAAGGATGGTAATGATCTTGCCGGGGGCATGGTGTTTTTTGAAAAGTATGGGGCGGATTTTGTTAAGGAGGACGGTGAATGGAAGATCTGGCACATCCAGATGTTCTATGATTATGTCTTTTCTATCGGGTCGGACTGGACAAAACCCGGTGCAAAGCAGCAACAGGCTCAGGCCATGCCGGCAGGAGATAAGAAAGAACAGGCAGCAGCTCCTCCGGCTGATAACAGGCCTAAACCAACCAGGGCAAATCCCATTACCTATGAGCAATGGAGCCCGACAAGGGTATCTTCCATGACGCCTAAAATTCCTGAGCCCTATTACACCTTCAGCGAGACATTCAGCTATTAATCATCACATCCGGGGTTGTCCATTTGGAGATGGACAGCCCCTATTTAAAACGCACTTGCCCTGAACTTAGATATCATGCTATCCCTGTTACAGCAGTCCATTTTTTGCCTTCTTCCCATTATTCTGTTATAAGCGTTTAAAATATCAAACAGACTGAATTATCATTCGGCATTGGAATTATTTTTATAATAACAGCTCTAAAGCAATAGAGGCTCCTGCCCTTTTGCATATATAAGATTTTATTCATTCAAGGAATAGAGAATAACATGGAAATCCATTTTAAAAATGACAATGGCCCTGTCGATGAAATTATACGGCAGTTAATCGGGCTTCTGGGTAATATCCCCCGCCCTGAAATCGTGCGGGAGATGATTCTGGCATCGCTCAAGGCCGGTCAGGAAGATGACGGCGCAGTTGACCTTAAACTCATGAGCGCCACCCTGAAAGAGATGCGCTTTACTGCCAAGGCATTCAGGCCCTACCGTCACACCCACAAGGTGACTGTTTTCGGATCTGCCAGGACACCGCCGGAAGACAGCATCTACAGGATGGCGGCTTCGCTTGGACAAAAGCTGGCTGCATCAGGGTTCATGGTTATCACCGGGGGCGGTCCCGGCATCATGCAGGCGGTCAATGAAGGGGCAGGACCTGAATCCTCCTTCGGTGTGAATATCAGGCTTCCCTTTGAGCAGAAGAGCAACCCGGTCATTGAAGGAAATCCAAGGAGCATAACCTATAAATACTTCTTCAACAGGAAGGTCGCCTTTCTGAAGGAATCCGATGCAATAGTCCTTTTCCCGGGAGGGTTCGGCACGCTCGATGAGGGGGTGGAAACCCTTACGCTGGTGCAGACAGGCAAGCGCAATCCTGTTCCGATTCTCCTTGTTGATGAACCCGGCGGGTCATTCTGGTCAAGATGGTCTGAATTCGTGGACGAAGCCCTTGTCCGGCACGGCTATATAAGCAGATCGGATCTGGCGCTGTTCGAGAGGCTGGAATCAAATGATGATGTTGTTGAAAGAATCAAACGATTTTACTCCCGGTATCACAGTCTAAGGTATGTGGACGAATACCTGGTAATCCGGCTGCGCTCAGGCATCAGCCAGAACAAGGTCGAGGATCTGAAAAGTCGATTTACAGAGATCCTGAGGCCCGGGGGTGAGATCTATCTGTCGGGTCCTCTGCCTGAAGAGATGGATGAACCGGAGAGCAGGGATCTTCCCAGGCTGGTGCTGGATTTCAACAGAAAGGATTTCGGCGGACTGAAAGCGCTTATTGATTCCATAAATAGCGATTGATCGGCGCCGTCCGCAGCATTCGGAGCTGAGTTCAAAACAATTCGTAAAATGTCATATTTTATTCGTTGATTATCATAGCCAGATTGATCCTATTATGAAAAACGTGGATTATTCGGAATGGCGGTATAAAATCATTGTCTTCGGATTGATTATTATGATTACTCATTTTAAAGCAAGTATTGCAAATGCAAATTAATAGTAATCCATGCATAAATTATTATCTTATCCGTGTACCTATCATACTGTTTATTATCTTAATACCTCTTCATACCCTTGCCGGAGGCGGACAGGCTCCTGCCGGTGGTGGTCAAGGAGCTCCATCTATAGCTCAAGGCGGCGCAGCAGGCGGTTCTCCCGGCGCTGCCGGCGGCACTGTAAGCAATGCCTGGACAGCAGTAAAGAAATAACCAGGAATTCTGATAGCACGGGATGGGGATTCCGGGCTGTCGTCATGGAAAGGAAAGATATAAAGTTTTAATTATCACCATATCCAATCTACATCAAAGGAGAATATCTATATGGACAAAGAGAAAAATCAGGGAATCACCAGGAGGTTATTTATTAAAAAGACAGCAGCAGGCGCAGGCGCTATTGCCGCGACAGGTGCCGGATTATTGTCAGCAGAAAAGGCTGTTGCCCAGACTGCAACTTCATCATCTGCACCTTCCGCTCAGGCGACGTATCCATGGCAGAAGACCTATTCATGGGAGACGCCACCTGCTGCCATTCCGGACAGCAAGATAAAGGAAAAGGTCATGGCTGATATTATAGTGGTGGGATTCGGCATTGCCGGGGCCACTGCTGCCCTGTCTGCCAGTGATGAAAAGGCCAAGGTCATCCTGCTTGAGAAATGGGAGCTTTATAACTGCCGGGGCTCGGATAATGCGGCCATTGACAGCAGTCTTCAGAAAAAGGCGGGCGTAAAGATCGACAAGGATGAGGTCTGTCTCGCCCTTCAGAAATATTCAGGGAACAGATCTGACCAGAGGCTTTTAAGGTTATGGGCCAACAATTCAGGGAGGATAATCGACTGGCTTGGGAATGTTACCGAGCAGCATGGAATCAAATTAAAACTCGCCCTTAAAAATCGAAATTGGCCGAAATACCCTCAAGGCCAGGAACCTGAAAAAGAATGGAACAGGGAATTCAATGTGTGTCACTATTTTACCGGCCGCCAGCCGGGATTGATGTTTGCCCTGGAAAAAGAAATCAGGAAAAGAGGGATTGAAGTCCGCTACAGCACCCGCGCCGTTCAGCTTATCATGAAGGATAAGGGCCGGGTCACCGGAGTAATCGCGCAGGATAAGGATGGCAACTATGTGCAGTTCAACGCCAGCAAGGGGGTGATCCTCAGTACAGGTGAGTATGGGCATGATGAGGAGATGATGGAGAAATATTGTCCATGGGCGGCTGAAACTGCAAAAACGACAAGTCCATACACCCCGCCCGTGAATACAGGGGACGGGCACAAGATGGCGATGTGGGTAGGCGGTGTAATGGAGCCAGGGCCTCATCCACCGGTTGACCATTCAGGGGGAGGCCCCCTGGCGGCAAGCGCGTTTCTTCACGTGAACACCCTCGGGGAGCGATACGAAAACGAAGACGTAACATGTCAGCTTATGTCGAATGCCATGAAGCGCCAGCCCGGTAAGACATTCTGGCAGGTGTACGACTCCAAATGGGAGGATGAGGTTGACAAGATGGGTATTGGCCTGCTTATGTACGGCGACCCGTCATCCTCGCCTGCCCCTGAGTCTGAAGGCACATATCCTATCTCGACGCCGCCTCCGCCGGCAGGAAAGAAGTTTCAGGCAAACAATATACAAGACCTTGCCAGAAAGATGGGAGTGCCTGTTGACACATTCAAGGCAACCGTAGACAGATACAATGAACTGTGCGCCCTGGGCAAGGATCTTGATTTCGGGAAAAGGGCAGACCGGATGAAGCCTGTCAACAAGCCTCCTTACTATGCCGGAGACGGGGTAATTGCCTTCCTGGTTGTGTTAGGGGGTCTTTATGTTAATCCAAGACTCCAGTTACTGGATCAGGACAGGAAGCCTATAGAAGGCATCTATCTGGCAGGAAATACCGTGGGCAACCGTTTTGCCAATGACTATAGCACCATGACTTCCGGAGCAACCCATGGTTTTGCCTGGACCACCGGATATCTGGCGGCCAAGAGCGCCCTAGGGGTCAAGGATCCGGCATGGGAGCCGGCAAAGGCATAATAAATAAGCATTCAGCTGTCAGCTTTCAGCAATCAGATAATCAATCAATAAAAAGAGATTTAGCTGAAAGCTGAATGCTGATAGCTGATCGCTAGTTTAAAAAGATTTATTTCAAGGAGAATGATTATGAGCATTAAAGTAAAACATTTAACAACCCTGATAGCCGCATGCCTTGTCGTTGTCCTGACGGCCGCCGCAAGCTTCGGTTACGGCGCATTAACGGATACAAGACCGAGGATCTCGGAGGGCGAGTATGCAATGGCCTGGGTTTCAGTGCAGAACGTTATGAGCAAACACAATTATTATAATGCTGTGGGAAATCACATTGAGGAGCTTTCGAATATCTGGGTCAAGGAAGACGGAGAGTATTCCAAAACAGCCACATTTACAACTTACGATGGCGTGTGGGAGGGGATGGATCTTATAAAGGTATATTACGGAAATCCCAAAACAAAAGATGCAAAGCAGAGCTTAAAAGATATGAGCAAAAATGAGCCGTGGGAGCCGGCAAAGGGTCAGTTGGGCATAAATATGAACACCACACCTATCATAGAGGTAGCCGGTGATGGCAAGACAGCAAGGGGCGTATGGTTCTCTCAAGCTATAGTGATGAATTACACAGGAAAAAAAGACAAAGATGGTAATGAGTTTGCTCAGGGGACCTATTACTTCGAGAAGTATGGAGCGGATTTTGTGAGAGAGGACGGAGAATGGAAGATCTGGCACATTCAGATGTATCGTGATTTCACGCCATCCGTGGGTTCGGAATCAAAGTGGACAACCCCCGGGACGATACAACAGTCTACGACGGCACAACAGTTCACAGACAAGAAGGATCAAAAGGCACAATCTTCCGGAGATACGGGCCTGTCCAAGGCAAGCAGGGAAAATCCCGACCCCTACGAGCAATGGAGCCCAACAAGGGAGAATAAGTTAAGACCGGAGATACCGGAGCCCTATTACACATTCGATGAGACATCTAATTTTTAAAAATCAAGCTGTTAGCTATCAGCGATTAGCTGTCAGTCAGTTAATTGTTTCAAGGATTTTGCTGAAAGCTTGCATGAAAGTTCTTCTGAATGTTTCATAAGATTTCCTCCCCTTAGGATAAGGGGAGGCTGGAGGGGTTACGTTAAGGTGTTTTCTTCATTTAATATAACTCCCCCGACCCCTCTTACCTTAGGAGGGGGGATTTTTCGAATAAGCCGGCATTAAGCCTTTTTCGAATTTCATGTTCGATTTATCCGGATGAGACAGCGTCAAGCGGCTTAGCTGAACGCTGACGGTCGACAGTATGAAGCTAAAATTGCAAATTTCGATTGAACACTTTCTAAAAGGAGATTCATATGAGTGACGAAAAAAACCAGGCTATCACCAGGAGGTCATTTCTTAAAAACACAGCTGCAGGTGCAGGGGCCATTGCCATGACAGGCGGTGTGTTGTCGGCGGCAGAAAAGGCTGCTGCACAGACTGCATCCTCGAGCCAGGGCTCAAAATACCCGTGGGAAACGCCCCCAGCGGCCATCCCGGACACCAAGATAAAGGAAAGGGTAACGACTGAGATAGTAATAATAGGCTGCGGTGTCTCAGGCGCCACCGCCTCCGCCTCTGCCGCCGAGGCGGGCGCAAGGGTCATTGTGATCGAGAAGCACTCCACCTATAATTCCAGGGGCAGCGACAATGCGGCGATAGACAGCAAAGTTCAGAAAAAGCTGGGCGTGAGGGTCGACAAGGATGAAGTTGTCCTTGCCCTCCAGAAATACTCCGGCAACAGGTCGGATCAGCGCCTTTTGAGGCTGTGGGCGGATAATTCCGGGAAGATAATAGACTGGATATCCGATATGCAGGAGGCCGCGGGATATGCGACCGTGCTGAGATACTGGCCTGAACCTGACGGTTTTGATACCAGGAAGGAATATTATCAGCAGTATCCGGTCGTCCACAATTTCTCCGGCGGCCAGGCAGGGCTGGTGGAGGTGCTCATGGCCAATGCAAAGAAGAAGGGGGCGGAGTTCCGCTTCAACACACGGGCGGTTCAGCTGATCAGGAAGGATAAAGGCAGGGTAACAGGGGTGATAGCGCAGGATCAGGATGGGAACTATATTCAGTTCAATGCCACCAAGGCAGTGATTCTCTGTACCGGAGAGTACGGGCACGATTATGAGATGATGGCGGCATACTGCCCGAACATGCTTCCCTTTGCAGAGGGAAGCCCGTACAACCCGGCCGTAAACACGGGCGACGGACATAAGATGGCCATGTGGATCGGAGGTCTGATGCAGCCCGGGCCTCATCCCCCGATCGACCACACATCAGGCGGAACCCTCGGCAACAGTGCCTTTCTTCATGTGAATAACCTCGGGGAACGCTATGAAAACGAAGACACGGATTCCGGGGCTAACTCTCAGTCCATGCAGCGTCAGCCGGGATACTGTTACTGGCAGATCTATGACGCCAAATATCCGGATGAGGTGGGCAGGATGGGCTTTGGCTTTCTGAAGGGGGCTGAATCAAATGCACAGGGCGGCGGTGAAGGCGGCGGCCGTGGCGGAGCGCCAGGTGGTGCTCCAGGAAGCGCCCCGGCAGGCGCAGCAGGGGCCGGTGCAGTTCCTTTTGGTGCCGGCGCCCCAGGAGGTGCAGGCGGAGTTCCGGGTGGGGGTCCCGGTGAAGCCGGTGGTGCAGGAGCGCCACCTTCCGGAGAGAAGGTCCAGGCAAACAACATAACCGACCTTGCGCGAAAGATGAAGGTGCCTGCTGAGACATTGAAGGCGACCATAGCCAGATACAACGAGCTGTGCAGGCTTGGAAAGGACCTCGATTTTGGAAAGAGGGCTGAAAGGATGACCACCATTGAAAAGCCGCCGTTTTATGCCTCGCAGGCATTGATAGGTTTTCTTGTGGTCCTGGGAGGCTTCTATGTCAATACGAGGCTGCAGCTGCTGGATCAGGACAGGAAGCCTATAGAGGGCATCTATCTGGCAGGGAATACCGTGGGCAACCGTTTCGGCGCTGACTATCCGCTTATAGCCCCCGGGCTCAGCCATGCATTTGCATGGACAACCGGATATATGGCTGCGAAAAACGCCGCTGCTGAAAAGGCATAGATAAGACAGCTGGTATAGGTATAACCAGGAAACCCTCGTCCACAAGACGAGGGTTTCTTAAATTGTTTGATCCTGCGAAAAGGGTGAAGTGTTGACGAATATAACCTCCCCTTCAGAGGGGGACGATGAGTCATGAGGGATCAAGGAAACAAAAACGTAACCCCACCTCCCCTTACCCTAACGGGAAGAAAGAAAAATAAAATTATTCGGAACAAAAAAGTGTAAACAATGTTCCCGATCTATAATGCAAACGATGTTTTTGTTTCAAACTTGTCCCCCTTTGAAGGGGGCGCAGGAGGAGGTCTGGAAAGAGGTACGCAATGACATTTAACAAAAGGTATTTAATAATACTTTCTGCATGCCTTTTGATAGGTGTAACCATCTCAGGGTGCTGCACCTGTAAGGATCAATACAACAACCGGATGACTGAGGCGTTAAAGTCAGCTCAAGAGGCTTTAAAATCAGCTCAGCATGCCAATGACATGCATGAGTTGAATAATCTGATGAGCATGCACGTATGGTACCACGCTGCATTGCTGAACGACGTGGACATAGAAAATAACTGGTCCAGGAGGAATGACATAGTTTTTGCACAGAACTTCGGTTACTATATAGGTCCGGAATCTATTAAGGCGTACTACGGCACCACGGTAACCAGGGAGTCCACACAGGGCGTCTACATGTGGCATGCTACTACATCCTCTGTTATTGAAGTGGCCGGTGATAGAAAGACAGCCAAAGGCGTGTGGTATTCACCCGGCATTGTAGGCGCCTTTGGAGACGGCCCGGTTGATTTTATGTGGCTATTTGAGAAATTCGGGGTTGATTTCGTGATGGAAGACGGCAAATGGAAGATCTGGCACATGCACATCTACACCGATACTGCATGGGCTGTTGGAGGAAAGATCAGGTCCTCCGGCGGAGGCATCGATTTTAGCGATATATCGAAGATACGCACGCCGGACAACGCCGAAGAGAATTACAGGCAGCTGAGTCCGACGACCGAGATGGTTCTGGTGCCTAGACCTCCCGAGCCTTATCAGACATGGGCTGATACCTGGAGCTACGTGGACCCCGGTGAGTAATGCACATCCATCAGTTCTCCTTATTTGGAAAGCATTAGCTGATGATATCCGCATTTACAAGATCGGGTATCATTTTTAGACAATTTCTGAACCGCAGCAACTTCGTAAAATGCCACAATAAATGCACCATTTATCATTGCCAAATTATGAATGAAAGCTATGATCTGGATGCTTCATCTATATCTCTTGTTTCCCCTATGCAGGTCTTGATTTTATCTATGCAGCGATCAGCGAGTCTGAATTGGCAGCGCTGGTTGCCTAATGTTCATCCGAAAACACTAATTTTCGGATTCAAGCTGTCAGCTGTCAGCATTCAGCTTTCAGCGAAAGTCTTACACATTAGTCAGTTAGCTGAGTGCTGATCGCTGACTGCTGAATGCTTCATCCATAAATGCCTTGTTTATGGATGGACACTACCTAATGTCTTCGTATCATAAGGAGAAATAAAAATGGCAATAAAAGTTATGGATTGCGATCTGGTTGTGCTTGGCGCGGGCGGATGCGGCCTGGTCGCGGCAGTAAAGGCCGCGGATATTAGCGGCAAAAAGGTGATAGTCCTTGAAAAGGCCAAGAAGCCTGGCGGTGCCACAACATTTGCCCATGGCATGCAGATAAAAAATTCAAAGTGGCAGACGGCTGCAGGGCTTTCAGGCCAGAATAATACCGGACCGGCCTTCCCTTCCGCACAGGGCGGTTCTTCCAGTATGGCTTCAACGGAAAGAATCGCGGGCGGCCCGGCGCGTGGTGGGGGTCCGGGCCCGGGCGCCACACCTGATGTCTCAGGCCAGTTTTTCGACTGGCTCGTGGAAAAGGGGGGCGCGGAAAAATATTTCAAGGTATCAAAGCCGGGCGAGAAGGTGCCCATGATGGGCTCTATTTCCATGCCAGCGCGTATTGATAAATATAAGAATCATCCAGACCCTTCCATAGGGCCGGGATGGATGGGGACCTACTTTGTCGAAAAAATGCTTGAGTGCTGTGAAAAATCAGAGATACCGGTGCTTACCGGTGCCCACGCAAAAAAATTTATTACAGACACACAGGGGAGGGTAACGGGGGTCCTGGCCGATACAGGCGATGGAGAACTCCAGGTCAACTGCAGGGCATGTTTCATAGGCGCAGGTGGCTTTGGCGCAGATTACGAACTGCTTCAAAAGATGTGGCCCGAGGACTATAACGGCAAGAGTATGCACCGTTTCTCCCCTCCAACCTGCACAGGTGATTGCATCAAAATGGCAGAGGAGATCGGGGCAGCCGTGGACATGAGCGTGGCATGGGTCTCTATCGGAGGGCCTGCCCATCACCCCTATTCCTACTCAATCTATCGCATAATGTGGCAGCCCGAGAATATGTATGTCAACCTGAACGGCGAGCGCTGGATCGATGAGACAAAGGGATTGAGCACGGTATCTTCTGCCCTGCTGGCCCTGCAGCCAAAGGCCGAGATGTTTGCCATTGCTGACAATGAACTGACCGAGGCGCTTGGCGAAAGGCTTATTGCTAATCCGCCCGAAGAGAGCGATATACCCATCCTCAAAAAATTCAGGGAGGATATCGCCTATGAGGTGTCTCTTGATGAAAGAGGCGTCAAGGGCAACCGCACCAAGAAGGCCGATACGCTGATAGAGCTGGCGCTTAAAATGGATATCGACCCCAAGGCCTTTATTGCGGCAGTTGAGAGGTATAATGCCTTCTGTGATAAGGGGCTGGATGAGGATTTCGGCAAAAAACCCGAATATCTGAAGGCAATCCGCAAGCCCCCCTTCTATGCGTTCTGGGGACAGCGCTTCACCCAGTGCACACACGGCGGGATACTGGTAAATGACAAGACTGAGGTCCTCGACAAAAATGGCAGGGTTATGCCCGGTCTGTTTGCAGGAGGCGACGGCACATCATCCGGTGACAGGGGCGGAGGAGGTCTCCCCGGAGCTATCAACAGCGGATATTCCGGCGGAATCACGGCGGGGAAATATATCTTAAATTCATAATTGGCGTCAAATGCCACAAAATAGGCATGTCTTGCCATAGCGGATATTCTGTCATAACTATAGTGTGGGTTCATCTTGATATCTTTTCATGCTTTCCTGCCCATAAGCGAGATGATAATTAGATTCAAGATGACACTCCTTTGAAAGTCGACAGCAGGCCCTGGTGCCTGTTGTCGACTCTCTATAAAAAACCCTTTTTAAAACCTGTATCATCCGTTAAGATGGTTGGACATATCCTTCATCTTAATTTTATGACAATAAACTCTTCAGAGAGGGAAGATGCGCACCATATCTAATCAATTTCTTATAATTAATATTTATCCGAAAATTGGAATCTTCAGATTAACGCTGACAGCCTTCAGCCCGTCGACTGATATATTCGCCTTCCGCTGAATGTTGAGCGCTGAAGGCTGATAGCTTTCATCGCAATCTTAAAAGGAGGAATAAAAAATGTCTGAATTAAATAGAAGGAATTTTATAAAGCTTGCAGGACAGGGTGCAATCGCCCTGGGAATGGGTGGCATTGCGCTTTCAGGAAGGTCATGGGCTCAATCAGGAAGTGCAAAGGCACAGCAGGCGAATGAATTAGCAATTCCCATAGAACCGCCGGACAATATCTGGGAGTTTTATTATCCCGGCCAGTACAACGCTGAAGACGCAAAAATTCTGAAAAATTTCCAGGCGGAACTCGACCTGATCAACAATCGCAGGATAAACATTGAGGACCTGGTAAGCGGCAGGCTCAATACATCCCAAATATTGGGACCGATGGGGCTGACGAAAATTACCCGTGAAAATATGTCGACCTACAACAGAAGGTATGGCGCCAACAATCCCTTGTTCAGCGATAGGGCCTATGCTAAAAAAACAAAATACAGTGATGTAATCGCGTTTCCCCTTCTCCTGCAGCCCGAACTATGGCCTGCCATGAGCGACGCGAAGGGATTGGTTGATTACATGGTGGTCAACGGGCTTAACTGCACCTATAACTATTACAAGCCGTTTTATGAGGGCGACACCCTTTATCAGGTAATCGACAGCCAGCGTTATGTGGATATCACCCCCGCCGCCGGCAGCCACTACCGCACCCTGGCCATGAGCGGCACAGCAAGAATCTTTAACCAGAAGGGTGAAATGGTAGCCGAGAGCGCCAGCATACTGAAAGAGAGCTACCGCCGTCACAAAGACCCGGCAAAGAGAAACCCATCCGGAAACAAGGCATGGGAAAGCCCGGACTGGTGGAGCCGCAAACCGCACCAGTACACAGATAAAGACTGGGAAGAAATAATCGGTATATGGAAGAATGAAAAGTATCGGGGCGCCGAACCTCTGTATTGGGACGATGTAAACATCGGGGACGAGCCGCCTCCCAGGGCTGCCGGTCCCTTCCTCGCGGATGAACTGGGAGTGGACATGCTGTTTCATGTCCCGGATTGGTCCACCAGCATCAAGAATAATATGCTGGATCCGAAGACCTTTAAAAAGATGGTTAAAAACAAACAGGGGATACATGTCCCGCCTGAATACCTGGAGAAAAAGCCCAAAGGCCAGGGCAGCGGAAGCGGTATGGGTGGGTTTGAAATGCCTGTAAGCGGTGAAACAGCGCAAGACGCAGGAGGAGGCCCTCAGGGCGAAGGCGGTAGGGGAAGCGCTCCCCAGGGTGCCAGCGACGGGCCTCCATCGGGCGGCCAGGGTATTCAGGAGACCCCTGAGATCGCCAACAGGGACGGTCGCGCGGTCATCCAGAATGGCGTCATACCCAAATGGGTCGCTGGCATGCTTATCAACTGGATAGGCGACCGGGGATGGCTCCAGAGGATCGGATGGGATATCATGTCTGTCCTCCCCGGTTATCCGGAGTCTGTAATACCACCCGTCACCAGGGATATGATGCCGGCCCAGTTTGACCAGGTGCCATATCTTGAAAAGGTCCCCTTTATGAGGTCCATCCGTCCTGCCTGGCATGCGCTGGAGGGCGACACCATCATCTGCAGGGCCTATGTTACCAATAAGTACAGCAGGAACGGGGAGTATTTTGTTGACCTGATCTTCTGGTGCCAGACACTCGACAGGTATCTTGTCGAAGAGGGCCACGCAACGGTGAAATTGCCCAAGAAGGCTTAGGAAGAGCCGGCTTTATCAGATGTCATACAGCGCCTCGTGTTAACTATAGACAACAAACTGTTAGGCGCCTCCCCCTTTACCCCCTCCAGAGGGGGACAAAAAAAGGCTCTACTGAAGAGGGGATCATGAGGCACTTCAACTTGTAATAAACATTTATAATATTTTCTAAAACGGATCACCAATTTATTAGAACACCAAAATATCAAGGAGGGAATTATGGCAAAAGAAAGTTCAAATTTAACAAGAAGAGAGTTCATGGCCGTCGGTTCCGCAGCTATTGCAGGAACCCTGGTCATGGATATGGCCGGCCCTGCCCCCGCTGCCGAGGCGGCCGCTGCCAAGACAGCGACGACCGGGACACAGAAGACTTATTATATCGGTCATGACTGTATGGGTTGTCAGGTGTGCAGGATGAAGTGCCCTGCGGGAGCTATCAATTATGGTGATGACAGGAATGAGATTGATCAGAAGAAATGCCAGCACTGCGGCACCTGCTACAATGAATGTCCTGTCTCTGTGATCACCGAATGTTGAAACCAACCATAATAATATGAACCCTTTAAAGGGAAGGAGATACATATGGCACATAATACTTTGAACTGCGATTTATGTGTGATCGGCGCAGGCGGAACCGGCCTGGTTGCCGGTGTGAAGGCCGCGGACCTCAGCGGCAAAAAGGTTATAATACTTGAAAAGTCGAAAAAAGTCTTCGGAGGGTCAACGACCTTCGCCCACGGCATGGCCATAACAGACTCAACGTTTCAAAAGAAGGCAGGTGAGAAGGTATCTGATCCGCCATCCGTCTCAGGACAGTTTTTTGACTGGGTATGCGGGAAGGGGGACGTGGAAAGACATTTTACAATAGTCCCGCTGGAAAAGGTCAAGATGAAAGAGTTCGGGAACCTGGTTATGCCTGATCGTGTTGACAGGTACAAAGGTCATCCGGACCACTCCATTGGTCCAGGCTGGCTGGGGACCCTTTTCACGGATGTGATGATTGAATGCTGCGAAAAGATGAATATTCCTGTACTGACAGAGACCAGTGCAAAGGAGTTTATGACGGACATTAACGGCAGGGTGACCGGGGTTCTTGCCGACACCAAAGACGGGACTCTTCAGGTCAACTTTAAGGCATGCATGATTGCGGCCGGAGGCTTTGGGTCTAATGATGCATTGCTGACTAAACTCTTTCCTAGTGTATTTAACGGCAAATCCAGACGCCGCTTCAGCCCTCCTACCTGCACGGGCGACTGGATTGAGCTGGCCGAAAAGATCGGGGCATCCGTTGATGTAAAAAACGCATTTTTCCCGCTTGGCGGCCCTGCGCATCATCCATATTCATATTCAATCTACCGGATAGTTCAGTTTCCCGAGGTTGTAAACGTCAATCTGAACGGAGAGCGCTGGTATGATGAGACAGGCGGGCTGTCTACCGGTGGCACAGCCCTGGGCCTGCAGCCAAAGGGTCAATGTTATGCTGTTGCGGACAGTGATATCCTTGAAATAACGTGGGCCAAGGCCCTTAAAGATCCGAATGAAGAAAGCGACCTCCCCATTCAAAGAAAATTGAAGGAGCATATTGCCTATGAAGTAGCCCTTGATGAGGGAGGCGCCAAAGGAAACCATACAAAAAAGGCAGACACGCTGAAAGAGCTCGCCTTAAAAATGGATATTGATCCAAAGGCCTTTCTTGCGACTATCGAGAAGTATAACCAGTATTGTGAGAAGGGCAAGGACCCTGATTTCGGGAAAAAGGCCGAGTACCTTGTACCTGTCCGCAAGCCACCCTTCTATGCCTTCTGGTGCCAGCGCTTTACCGAAGTCACTCATGGCGGGATAGCGATCAATGAAGAAGGAGAGGTGCTTGATACAAAGGGAAAGGCAATACCGGGTTTATATGCCGGAGGCGATTGTACTACAATATACAGCAGCAGTAGCAGCAATGAAGTCAGCGCCCCGGCAGCAGCTCAAGGTGGAGCACCCGGTGGAGCTCCCGGCGGACAAGGTGCACCGGGTGGACAAGGCGCCCCTGGCGGTCAGGGCGGCGCCCCTGGCGGCCAGGATGGCCCCCCTGCCGGCGGTATGGGTCCCGGCGGTAAGCCTGGCGCCTTCGGTTCCGGTAAAGGCCGGGGCGGCGGCGGGCTTGGCGGGGCAATAACCGCCGGATATTCAACAGGGATCAACATTGCAAAATATCTGAGCAAGGTCTGAAAATCTCGACAGGTGACAGCAAAGTCGCTTGAAGCTGTAGCGGCCAGCTTGATCTGAAATGAGATTTTAGTCCTATTAGTGTGCAGGGAGCCCTTTTTAACGGGTTCCCGGCAGTCTATATTAAGGTTTACCAGGATACTGAAAATGAATAACTCAGTTTTAAGACTTTCACTTATTATTTTAATCTGCAGTCTATATCTCCCCAATGCAGCATATTCAGAAATTAAGGTTGACGGCAGGATTGATGAACCCGAATGGGCAAGCTCCCGTAGTTACCAGGATTTTATCGTAGTCTATCCTCTCACATTAACTAAGCCGCGCCTTTCCACAGATGTAAAGGTCCTTTCTGTCCAGGAGGGGCTGGCTGTGGCGTTCACATGTGACCAGCCGGAAGGGGAATCCAGGACACATACAATTACCCGTCGGGATGCATCCCGGTTTGACAGTGATTCGGTCAGTGTGATGGTGGATTTTGACGCCACCGGAAAGATTGCCTATGAGTTCAGCGTCTCCATTACCGGATCTTATCGCGATGGCGCCATAACCAATCAGTCCGATTTTAACTATGACTGGGACGGGATCTGGCAGCACGCGGTAAATGAGGAAAAAGACCGATGGACAGTCGAGATACTGATCCCCTGGTCTATCGTGGCAATGCGTGAGGGAGAAAATAACACCCGAAAGCTCGGCCTGCTGTTCCAGCGTGTTTTACAGTCCAGTAAAGAAACCTTCGGCTTTCCGGCCGCAAGCTCCGAACGGCCGCAATTCGTTTCCAATTTCCACAGGGTTGACGTAGCCGAGTATTCCGAAAAGGAGTTTGACATCTGGCCCTATGTTACACTGCTGAGCGATCTTAAAAACAATAACACTAAGGGCAAGGCGGGTCTTGACGTCTTCTGGAAGCCGAGCGGAAAATTCCAGCTTGCCGCCACAATGAACCCTGATTTCGGCCAGGTGGAGAGCGATGACCTTGTAATCGATTTCTCTGCCATTGAAGTGCGCTTCAGTGATAAGCGGCCTTTTTTTACTGAGAACCAGGCGCTGCTGGACCTTCGCATGCCAAATCAGGGTTACCTCATTTATACCCGGCGCATCGGAGGGCCGAGCGATAAAGATGGGAGCCCCAGCGACATTGCAGGCGCCTTAAAGGTGATAGGCTCAGCAGGCCCGATTAACTACGGAGTCCTGGCCGCCAGGGAAACAGAGCAGGAAGGCCGCACCTTTTCAGGGGCCCGCATGGTACTCCCTGGCCAGAACTGGTCTATAGGGACGTTTACTACCTATGTGGAGCGGCCCTTCCTGGATCGTACTGCCCTTGTCAATTCCCTGGACTATGAGATAAAGTCAAAAAATATATTGCGCCTGCAAGGCCAGTTCCTTACAGCGCAGGTCGACAAACCTTCAGGTGATATCTCGGATTTCGGGGCATGGTATCGTTTCTACTACACGCCGAACGAGTCCTGGCACCTTCAGATGGACATGGCCCACTGGGGCAAGGATCTGGACATCAGCGATATGGGTTATATCATGCGGACGAATCTGGAGGAGCTCTTTCTGTACGGCAAATGGCGTCAGACTGATTTTTCTGCGGATTCACGAACTGCTTCCGTGGACTGGATACTATGGTCGATATGGCGAAGAAACGCAGAAGGCCTGAAGTTACAGTCCAGGGTTGTCTTTCAGAAGCAGGATAAGTTCAGAAGCGGCTCAGGTATAGATTATATGGCGATGCTTAATCTTGCCGGTTATGATGACATTGTCTCACGGGGTCATGGTCCCGTTCACTTCGATAATCTCTTCAGCGGCAGCGTTTCCTATTCCACACAGAGGAAGGGATCATGGAGAAAATCGGCCGGCCTGAATGTTATGCAGGAAGGCACAGGCGGATGGGGAGGAAGTATCAGCGCCAATGCCACATGGTATCCAAGTGAGAAGTTCAATATCGACCTGAACACAAAACTGTATCGGGGCAGCGACTGGCTGATATGGCTCCATGATGACCTGTTTGCAGGGTATTCGATGAACCAGGTTACAGCCGGGATTTCGCCTTCATGGTTTCCTGCAGCGCGCCATGAGGTCCGCCTTAAGACCCAGTGGATTGTTATGAACGCCGAGGACGGTCATGGTTATCATATCGGTCCCCGCGGACGCCTTATCCCCGATACCGGTACTGTGAATGATTTCTCCATGCTTAATTTCGGCCTTCAGCTGCGATACCGCTATGAGATCGCTCCGCTCTCGGATTTCTACATAGTATACAGCCGCGGAGGGCTTGATCGTGTTGAAAATTCAGATGAAAGCAATATAGGTCTTTTAGGTTCAAGCATGGATCTCAGGGACTCGGATCAGATACTGGTGAAGGTTCGATACCGTTTCTGATGCCGGTCCGTATCTTATTCTATGCAGGATGCTGTAGTGAAGGACTTTCTTAAGTAAGATTTATACAAATAATAACTCTTAAGGAAAAGGGGGGAATCAAATTCATGAAAATTAAATTTATTACATCTTTGACAACCTTAATATCTGTCACAGCTTTTATCCTTGTCTTTTTAGCATGCGACACCGGCAAAACCCTTGAGGCAGGATCAACCTGGGAGGTCACTGAGACAACCAGTCTGAAAAGCCTGACCGTTACCGAAGGCGCTGCCGTCAAAGCGCATGAGGGCTGCAGCGTTACTATGACTGTTGACGGCGTTGAGACGCCAATCAACCCCGGTGCATACAAGGGCAAAATCGTGCTCACCGTCACTGATGACATCCTTGTAGATAAGAACAATAAGACATACCGATTCAGAACGGCCATTTATGTAAGTGACGGTAAATATATGCCTGACAAATCTGTCGCGGCATCGGTAACCGCCGGGACGGTGACAGATGCCTCGGCGAATGACGTCCGGATCACATCGGTCGGAGACAATTTCAACGGCATCATTGTAACAGGCGATAACAAGTCTTCCTATTCAATTGTTAATCCAGTAATTAAAATGACCGGGAACGGAAGAAACGACTTTGCCGGTTTCGGCGCGGCAATCAAGACTGACGGAAAGGCAGAAGTTACAATAGAGAATGCCAAAATTAATAACACCGGCGCTGTGAGGCCGGCAATCTGGGTCGGTGGCGACAGCAGCACGACAATCAATAATGCCGATATCGAAACACACAGCGGGACATTGCCGGGTGACTATTCATTTTCCTGGGTAAAAGGGAGTATGGCGGCAGGTGATAATTTTATGGAGGTGCCATGGATGCTGGGCTGCGTGGGCAATACCCGCGCCACTATAGTTATGGGCAACGGTAAGGCCTACTACAATAACTCCCACATAAAGGCCTACGGGTGGGGAGCGCTTTCAACCGACCAGGTTAGTTCAGACTCGATACTCTATGCAACCAACTGCATTATCGAGACCGTTGAAAGCGGTTACGGCGCATTTTCGGACGGTAATGTTAATACCTACAGCGGGTGCACGTTTAACGTAGCGGACTATGCCCTGATTATGCAGCGCGGTTCCGCGCACTTTACAGACGGCACCGTGGTGAATTCCAACAGGCTTGGCGCTATGTCATACGGCGGTTCTAACATACTGACCATTGACAAGGGCACTGTATTTAATACTAAAAAGGCCGCAATTCAGATAAAAGGCGGCAGCCCTACTGTTGTAGTTGACAACGCGAACCTGAATTCTGAAAGTGGCGTTATATTCCAGGCGATGCTTCAGGATGATCCGGACATGGTAAAAAGCAGTCGCAGTGGCGGCATGCAAGGTGTTGCCGGTGGCGCTCCCGGCGGTGGCGCTTCGGGTGGTATGCCCGGTGGCGTGCCGGTTGCTGCTGGTGGCGGCCCTAAAGTCACCTTTAAAAATGTGACTCTGAATGGCGATATCATCACTTCCATGACTACTGAGGGCGATGTGGACGTCACTCTCGAGAAAGCTAGCATTACGGGCGCTATCACAACGTCCGTTGCCGAGCACGCAAAAGGCCCCAATGGCGAGGAGCTTACGGAGCGGGACGATACCTCTCTTTATAAAATTATCGGAGAAGTAAAAGATACATATAGCGCGACTGACGACAAGTATGGCATGAAGTTATCCCTTGATAAGGACTCCAGATGGGTCGTCGACGAGACCTCCTACCTAACCGGCCTGACTGTTGCCGAGGGCGCCATTGTCATCGCACCTGAAGGCTGCAGTGTAGCCATGACCGTTAATGGCGCTTCAAAGGCGATAAGGGGTGGCGAATACAAGGGTAAGATCGTGCTGACTGTAACCAGTGTCCATCCATAAATCGGTGATTTATGGATGGAGGGCTGAATCTGCCGGCAGAGATCCGAAGTATGTTTTCCTGAAGAAAACAAAAGGGGGTGTTTCCTTAGTTTTTTCACAATAAATTAATAGAGGAAGTATGATATGGAAAGAAGAGACTTTATCAAAAGCGCGGTTAGCGGCGGTCTTGTCAGTGCAACCATACTCGCAGGTGCAAACAATGCCATTGCAGTGTCAAAACCTGAAGGCGAAAATAAAAAGACCTCAAAAAGAAGCCTCATCATGTATGCCTCCCACACAAACAACACGGCTAAGGTGGCGGAACGCTTCAAGAGCGCCCTTCAAAGAAACGGCTGGCAATGTGATATCTGCAGGATTGAAAAGGACGGCGATCCATTGGCATTCCCTTATAAAATCCAGGACTACGATCTAGTATGCGCCGGCTCCGGTATAAACCTGCATCAGCCATATCCGGAACTCATCGCAGTCATCAGGATACCGAGATATGGATTTGATCCCTTGAAAACGGTTAACCCGGTTCCAGGTGCACAAACGGCAGACAACAAGACAGATAATGCGCCTGCCGGCGGCAAAGGCTCACCCGTCCATGGGAAAATAGTCTTAGGTCCTGATTTAATAAAGTGCATCTCTTTTGCCACCTTTGGAGGGCTGGAGTTCGGTCCCTGGGAGGTCCAGCCGGCCCTTGACTGGATAAATGTTGAGATGGCGCATCTGAGCATAGAGCCTGTAGGCACCTTTTGTTGTCCCGGAAGGTTTCTTCCCTTCGACATACCTGCAGGATACTATAACGATCTGACAACCAGGCCGAACGAGAAAGACCTTTTAAGGGCGGAACTTTTTATTGAAGAGATACTGGAGGCCACAGCGTACAGACCCCCTGCAACGGAGTGAAACAGGGTAGCACATTGTGGACTTCGGGACGTCCTTAACTAGTGTCCATCCAAAAACTGTCGTTTTTGGATTCAACCTGTCAGCACTCAGCATTCAGCTTTCAGCTAAAGTCTTATAATTCGACAGGTTGGCTGATCGCTGATCGCTGACAGCTGAACGCTCCATCCATTAATGCCTTATTTATGGATGGACAGCAACTAAGTGCTTCGATTCGCAAATACCCTCACGTATTTTGTCGAATCAGAATAGTTAAAATGCTCACTCAGCACTAAGTCCTGAGTAAATAAATTCGTTACCGAATTTATGAATCGATGGACTAAGTAACTAACTCATACTTGCCCCTTATGATGACATAGTACAGAGCGCCAGGTGCGTTTAATCGCGCTTGTCTTGCATATGTCTTTAGTAACAATTTCCATTCTGGTTATAAAGTTATTTACTTAAGGCGTTCTACTCCTCATAACACCAAATAACTGGAGTGAGCTACAGAAGAAGTGAGATGTGGAAGGCAAGTCGAACCGTAAATAAATTGCTTTACAAGGGTAATTTATTCGGATAAAATTCCCTCATTATGAAAATCAAAAAAAGATTATTTGAGCTTAATCTTCCGCCTCAAAAATCCGCTTTTTTATGGGGGCCGCGAAAAATCGGCAAAACCTACTGGATTTCTCACACACTTAAAAACGCCACGGTTATTGATTTACTCAAGACAGACACCCTGGCAGATTATATCTCCCGCCCGGCGCTATTGCGCGAACGTTACCAAAATCACCATGGGCTCATCGTCATTGATGAGGTTCAAAAAGCCCCTCAGATACTGGACGAAGTACACTGGCTTATTGAAAATAAAGGGTTATCCTTTTTGCTTACCGGATCAAGCGCACGAAAATTGCGCCGCGGACACGCTAACCTGCTGGGTGGAAGGGCCTGGCGGAAAACCATGGTTCCGCTTTCTTATACGGAGGTAACGGATTTTGATTTGGAAAGGATCATGATTTCCGGGTTATTGCCCCCTCATTATTTATCTCCTAACCCTATAGAAGAGCTTCGCGCCTATGTCGCTGATTACCTGAAAGAAGAAATTGTTGCCGAAGCCCTTACTCAAAATATACCCGCCTTCAGCGAATTCCTTCGTGTAGCCGCTGTAACGTCCAGTGAACTTATTAATTACATCAATATTGCCAGAGAAACCGGTGTTTCCCATAAGGTAATACGGACCTACTTCGATATTCTTGAAGATACATATCTAGGTTTTCGTTTGCCCCCGTGGAAAAAATCAAAAAATCGACGGATGATTGCTACTGATAAATTCTATTTATTCGATGTCGGTGTGGCAAATTATTTATCCCGGCGACAACCGCGTATCGGCAGCTCTGAATTCGGCAAGGCATTCGAACATTACATCCTGATGGAATTAAAAGCATATAAGGCATACAGAAATCCCGATTTGGAAATTACTTACTGGAGGACCAGCACCGGCAGAGAGGTGGACTTTATTCTAGGCGATAAAGAAGTGGCCATTAAGATCAAAGGTTCTACCAGGGTGCACGAAGGAGATATACGCTCGCTTCAAGCCCTAATGGAAGACGGTCCTGTAAAAAAGTGCTGCCTTGTCTGCCTGGAAAAACAGCCTCGCACAATGGACAACAATATTCAAATCCTGCCGTGGCATATGTTTATTGAAAAGTTATGGGGCGGCGAACTATTATGAAATCCGGAATTCCCCTGTTTTACTTTGGATATATCACGAATGGAACAACTTAAGGACTTGTTGACCATTATGGGTTATAAGAAGAATAGCAAATAGATAGATTAAAGGAGAGTCAATAAGTGGGTGGAGCAGCTGATGGGAAAACTTAAGATAAGTCAACAGCAAGCTTGACCACTTTCATTAACTGTATTCCTAAAACTTAATAGAATTGAGATCATAGTGGCGACGGGCAACCACCAGAGTCAGAAGGTTGCCGAGAAGGTCGGAGCAGTTCGCGAAGGCGTATTGAGGCTACGTATAATGGTACGCGAAACCATCTATGACGCCGTGATGTTCTCGCTTGTGCCAGCGGATTTTGATTAAATAGCCACCTAACCTGCGCCTGCACAAGGAACGCAAACACAGTGTCCTGTGATGCGCGTTGTCCCTCAATCGCAAAGGTTTAACCAACGATGCTCAAGTAATACCAAATTGATGCTTTCGCTCGTCGAGTTTTTGAGGGTAACCCGGTGGCCGTATGCCCTCTCGATGCTTGAGTTCGTAAAATGCAATAAAACATTCATAATTTGCCATAGTAATGTTCCTGATATTTTGTGTTAAATACAAAATATTTTCTTCGATTTATTAAAATCCGATATGCCGGATTTAATCAGCTTTTCATAACAATAAAAACCTCTTTCAACAGTACCCGATTTCTTTAATAAAGGTGATTATCAATGCCTTTGTGATTAAGTCAGTTCCATAAAGCGAGTTCCGGATGCAATTTCTTTAGTATCAACCTAACCACTATTTCAGAGGAGGGAAAATGAAGATGAAGAAGAGGTTTATTGAAGCATTAGCAATCATAATTGTTACCGCATTCTTTATAATGCCTTTTGCGGCATGCAATACGAGTAAAAGCCTTGAGGCAGGCTCAACCTGGGAGATAGCAGAGACTACAAATCTTAAAAAGCTGACCATTTCCGATGGCGCTGCCATAAAGGCCCCGGAGGGCTACAGCGTTACCATGACGATTGACGGCGTTGAGACGCCTATCGCAGCAGGCAGCTATAAAGGCAGCATCGTGCTCACTGTCGCTGATGATATTGTCGTGGACGTAAGTGTTTTCGGCGATAAGTCAACATATCTTATGAGAGCGGCCGTGGATATAGAAAACGGCAAATATATGGCCGGGAAATCAGTCGCAGCCTCAGTGGTAGGCGGAACCGTGACAGACACCACGGCAGCTGATGTAAGTATCACATCGGTCGGAAAGAATTTCAACGGTATCATTGTCAGGGGCAGTTCGACCTACTCCATTGATAATGCCGTAATCAACCTTACCGGACAGGGCGGCAACGACTTTGCCGGATACGGCGCTGGAATCATGACCGATGGAACTTCAGACGTTACTGTCAATAACGCATCTATTGTCACCAGGGGCGCCATCAGGACGGCCATCGCCGTCAGGGAGAACAGCGTTGTTCATATCAATGATTCAGAGATCGATGCGCAAAACGGCCCATTGCCGGAAGACTATGCTTTCAAATGGCAGAAGCCAAGCGGATCGCTGATGCAGGTCCCATGGTTCCTGGGGCTTGTAGGCACCAACCGTGCTACAATGCTGGTTGACAGCGGCACTGCATACTACAACAACACCCATATCAAGGCCCAGGGATGGGGTGCGCTCTCGACAGATGGCGTCAAGGACATACACTTGTATGCAACAAACTGCCACATTGAAACCGTTGAGAGCGGCTATGGCTCCTATGCGGACGGTTCTTACAACTCCTTCAGCAAATGCAGATTTGATGTCACTGACTATGCCCTGATAATGACGGGCGGTTCAGGCATCTTCACTGATGAGTGCGTTGTGAATTCCGGAAGGTTCGGTGTAATGTTTCACGGGGCCGGAAATCTGACCATAGACAAAGGCAGCGTGTTCAACACCAGGGAGGCTGTGATCCAGGTCAAGGGCGGTTTCCCCACAATCATAGTCGACAATGCAAAGCTTACCTCAGAAAACGGACTTATCCTCCAGGCCATGGTGAACGATGACCCCAATAAGGGCGGTGGGGGAGGAGGAGGCGCTCCGGCAGGTGGATCAGGCGAAGGCGCTCCCGGTGGAGTGCCCGGTGCTGAAGGTGGTGGCGCACCTGCGGGTGGGGCTCCTGGCGCCGGCGCTCCCGGCGCAGCCCCGGGTGGCGCTCCGGCCGGAGGCCAGGGTGGCATGCCCGGAGGTCCCGGAGCAGGAAGCAGTGCAATTACTGCGACCTTCAGGAATATGACCATGAGCGGCGATATCGTCAATTCAATGACCGGACAGGGCGATGTGGTCGTCAATTTCGAGAAGGCAGCCATCACAGGCGCAATATCAACAGCAACGGCTGTACACGATGTCGGACTCAACGGCGAAGAGCTTGTCATGAAAGAGGAGGTTGATCTTTTTTACCTGATAGGCAAGCAAAAGGAAACTCTCTGCGAGACCAATGATAAATATGGTGTGAAGGTGTCGCTTGATGCAGGCTCATCCTGGGTTGTTAATAAGACATCCTACCTGACCGGTTTGACTATTGCAGATGGGGCAACTGTAACCGCCCGTGAAGGCTTCCGGCTGACCATGACAGTTAACGGCGCTGCAAAGCAGATCAAGCCAGGCACCTACAATGGTAAAATAACAATCACAGTTTCTAAAATATAATAGAAGGAGGGAAATAAATATGAAAAAAGGAATAATTCAGACATTAGCGCTCATAGGCGCCGCAGCAATCCTTATGATGCCTCTTGCTGCATGCAGCGTAAAAAAGGATATTGCATCAGGCTCCACATGGGAGGTTACCGAGAAAACCAGCCTTGACAGCCTGACGATTGAGGAAGGCGCAGTGATCAAGGCCCCTGAAGGCAAAAGCCTGACCATGACGATTGACGGCGTAGAAGCAGGAATCAATCCCGGCGACTACAAGGGCAAGATCGTTCTAACGCCCACCGATAATATCACCAAAGACAACTATAATTTCAGGACTGCTGTTTATATAGAAAACGGTAAGTATATAGCAGGCAAATCCGTCGCAGCAGCTGTTGCCGAAGGAGCAGTGACGGACACCTCGGCGACTGATGTCAAGATCACATCTGTCGGAGAAAAATTCAACGGCATCATGGTGACAGGCGACACCAAGTACTCATATTCCATCAGCAATCCCGTAATAAGCCTTACCGGAAACGGGGCCAACGACTTTGTCGGCTATGGCGCTGCAATCATGACCGATGGGAAGGTTGAGGTCATCATAGAGAACGCCAGGATCACCAACACCGGTGCAGTCAGGACCGCTGTCTTTGTCGGAGGCGACAGTATTACAACTGTCAACAATTCCTATATCGAGGTGCATGACGGCACTCTGCCTGCGGGCTATGAGTTTTCAGTTGCTCCCGGCAAGATGATGGAAGTGCCCTGGATGCTGGGCACCAAAGGCAACCTCCGCGCCACAAACCTGGCAGGTAACGGCATCGCCTATTATAACAACACACACATCAAGGCCCAGGGATGGGGATGCCTCTCAAGCGACAATGTCGGCACAAGCCCTAAGATTTATGCGACAAAATGCACCATAGAAACCACTGAAAGCGGCTATGGCGCCTTTTCTCTGGGGACAAACCTCAGCACCTTCAGCAACTGCGTATTCAATGTCAAGGACTACGGCATTATCAGCCAGGATGGGGACGGCGTTTTTACAGACGGGACTGTAGTGAATTCAGACAGGTTCGGCGCGATGTACTGGGGGTCCGGCGCCTACCTGACCATCGACAAGGGGAGCGTTTTCAATACAAAATCCACTGCAATCCAGTGCAAGGGGGGCAGCACCGACATAGTTGTTGACAATGCAACGTTGAATCCGGGCAATGGGATAATCCTTCAGATGATGGCTAATGATGATCCCAACCAAATGGGCGGAGGCGGTGGGCCAGGCGGCGGAATGCCAGGTGGCCAGGGCGGCCAGGCTCCCGGTGGCGGTGCTCCTGTCGCTGGCGGAATGCCGGGCGGCGCGGGCGGCGCTCCTGGTGGCTCTGCACCTCAAGGTAGTGCGGCTGGTGGTCCTCCCGCTGCTGGTGGTCAAGGTGGTGCACCCGGTGGCGCTCCGGGCGGAGGCGCCCCTGCGGGCGGCGGTATGCCCGGTGGTCCGGGGGGTGGCGCTGCTGCCAGCAAGGATGTCAATGCCACCTTCAGCAACATGACCCTGACTGGTGACATCATCAATGCAAACACTGCTTCGGCTGAACTCACTGTGACCTTCAAGAATGCGACTGTTACCGGAGCCGTCACAACAGCCACCTATGAGCATACGCTTGGCCCCAATGGAGAGGCGATCGACATGAACCATCCTGAACTTTATTACCTGATCGGAGAGGTTAAAAATACCTATCGCGCAACTGACGACAAAAAGGGTGTAACAATATCGCTGGATGGAAAATCCACATGGACCGTGGATAAGACCTCTTATCTGACCGGTTTGACTATTGCCGATGGCGCTTCCATTAAAGCTCCTGAAGGAGGCAGCTTGACCATGACCGTTAACGGCGCTGCAAAACCTATAAAAGCCGGAACATTCAAGGGAAAAATCGTTCTCACGGTTACTAAATAATAATTTATACCAGGAATATATCTCCTCCCCCTTTTATAGGGGGAGGCTGGGAGGGGGTCTAATACCTGCCAGACCCCACCTTAATCCTCCCCTGAAAGGGGAGGATATATTGAAGATCAGCACTAAAGGACTTTAGTCCAGAACACACTCAAAATATAACTCCCGCATACAAACAGAAAATCCTCAAAGCCATCTATCCCCTATAACAGATAAAATCTGACGCAAAATGCCACAAAATATTCGTGATGGATCATTGTAATCAACGCTTATTATATGCTTATAATAATTTTAGATTAAAATACATTGATATACATTGTTTAATCATATTATATCCACAATATTTGCACACTTATATAGCAGGGAATTACGGCAAGTTAATATTATTTTAATTTGATATTTATATCTATTATTTGATTTAGTTTTATTTAGTATATTTTTAATTTATTTAATTTATTTTTTAACACATTCGTAAGTCAGAGGATCTTTAAAATTCAGACCATTTTCTGACATATGGATTCAATGCCGGAACGTCCGGCATAATCATAAACACAAACATAATAAAGGAGGAAAATTGTATGAAAAAATTATTGAAAACCTTTTCGCCTGTGCTTCTGGGATCATGCCTCATACTGGGAAGCATCCCGGCAGTATATGCACAGGAAAGCAGCTCTGACGATTTCACGCTTGAAGAGATCACCGTAACGGCTGAAAAGCGTGAGGTCAATGTGCAGAAAACAGCCATCGAAATCAGTACAGTATCCGGATCAGAAATTGCCACAAAGGCTATTACCGATGTTACCAAGGTCCTTGACGGCCTCGCAGGCGTAAAGGTAATGGGTGGCGCACAGGGAGCCAAGATATTTATTCGCGGCATCGGTTCTTCCGTTGATACCAATGCGGCCAGCTCTTCGGTCTCTCTCCAGAAGGACAACGTCTATATGGGCCAGTCTGAGGCTGTTGCAGCTTCATTGTACGATATTGAGCGCGTTGAGGTGCTTTACGGCCCACAGGGCACGATGTACGGTAAAAACGCCGCCGGCGGGCAGGTAAATGTCATTACGAAAAATCCGACGGACCAGTTCGAAGCCAGCGCGAACCTGTCCCTCGGCGACTATAATCTGACGAACTGGAACACAACGCTCAACGTTCCCTTATCCTCAAAATGGGCAACAAGGCTTGCCGTGGACAGGCAGAGGCATAGCGCCTATATAAGCGATGGGAGCGGCACTGCAGATAAATTATCCACCCGCGCCAAGGTGTCCTACAAGCCTTCCGACAAACTTTCAGTCCTGCTGACATCAGAATTTTCCTGGGATAAAAGCAGTGCTCAGACGACGGTGCCTGTCCCGGGGTCGGCTGGAAATTTGAATACTCAAGACTTTGTCGTTCCCGATGTTAACGGCGACGGCGTGGCCGACGATTTCTACGATGCAGATGGAAATAAGGTTTACACAGATACTGCAGATGGAACAGGCGACGGGATTAAGGATATTTTGCAGACAGGATGGGTGATCCCATACGGTGGGGACGCATGGACAACCGATGTATGGCATGTGCCGTCCAAAAGCGATTACAGATACCAGACCCATAGTCTGCAGATCGACTGGAACATGAGCTGGAGCAAACTGACCGTTATTCCCACTATGAATAAAAATTACCGTTCAATGAATAGCGACCTGATAACGGGCATAGCAGCGGGAACCAGGAATCTTACCAATGCGCAGGCATTCAGAGAAACACAATATACCGCTGAGGCGCGTCTGGCGAGCACTGAAGAATCTCCATTAATATGGACCATTGGCGGATACTGGTACAAGGCCAATAACCGGCAGGCGAATGTGGTGACTACGGATCTTATGGATAGCGCTACGGACACCTGGGAGAACGGCAGCAGCGGAGGGCCTCCAGGGTCTCCAACTGTCTCTGCTTTTACAGAGGACAATCCCGTAACACAAAACTACAGGTCGCCCCAGGACAGTCTTGCCGCTTTTGGTCAGGCAACCTATCCGATCACAGACCGTTTTCGCGTTACAGGCGGCTTGAGATGGAATAATGACAATAATAATATTAAGTATCGAATAATAATTATGGATGTTACTCAAACCGGCAAATACGCCGACTTTTATGATGAAACCACGGAATGGGTCGATAGCAACGGGGTAACACGGCATATGTACGACACAGGGGTCTCTAAGCATACTGTTAAGTCAAGCCCTTTAACCTATAAAGGCGGATTTGAATATGATGTAGATACAAATAAAATGCTCTACGCCTATGTCACGACCGGTTATAAGAACGGCGGCCTGAACACCGAGGGCATTGTTCCGGCGACTTCCTATGATCCGGAAGAGGTCGTTTCCTACAGCATCGGCAGCAAGAACCGTTTCATGAACAACAGGCTACAGTTAAACGCCGAGGCCTACTATTACGACTATAAAGGCTACCAGGTACAGTGCATGATGGAGGTATGGGACAATCTCACGGAATCCTGGGGTCGAGGAAATCTGGTCATAAATGCAGATAAAGGGACAAATGCCGGTCTGGATATCAGCGGTGATTGGATGATTACTGCACTCGACAAGATCTCCGGTTCACTGGCATACATGAAGACCGAATTCGGGCAGATTGTACTGCCGGCCGGCAATGTTGGCGGTTCAGAGCCCTATGATCTGACAGGCCACGACTTGCCCAAGGCGCCCCACTGGTCAGGCACCCTTGCCTATGAGCACACCTTTACCCTTGACAGTGGCGCTACAATAACACCCAGTATCCAGACAAAGATTTCAACAGGCTATTGGGCTACCCATGAGCAGTATGTGCCAGGATGTTGGCAGGGCCATTACAGGACCAGCGATTTTTACATTACCTATATGGATGCAAGCGGGAAATACACCGCAACCCTGTGGGGTAAGAACCTTGAAAAGACAGCGGTTACTGACTATGTATTCCCTCAGTATAGGAGGCAGATCAGTGAACCCAGAACTACCGGTATAACCTTTTCTGCAAGATTTTAATTTAATATAAACCCTATTAATGGTCCCGGACCCCTTCTGTGGAGTTCGGGATCGTTTTTTTAAAGATGCCTTCAGTTCCGCCGATGAATAGCCCTCCCCTTTCGCGGAATTTCCCATCAGAAACAGATGGGGCACTTCAAAAAAATCCTCCTTTCAGATTTGTTGGAATATTTAATAAAGAAACGCAAAATGTCATAAAATATTCACAGTATGCCATAGCTTATTTCCGGAAAGGCCGCTATGATGTTATCAGATCTTGAAACATTTTCATTTTTCTTCTTCCTAAATGGGAATTCTTTCAGGATAGGAACTTCTTTCAAAGGCGGCAACCGGCCTGGGGGATTTCATTACCCTCCATCTCAATTCCTCAGCGCCGGTTGCCAACCCTTTGAAGGCAGATCCGTTCGAACCAATAAAAGGTCCTTTCGCGCGGGCCTTTAAGACTGGTCAAACCCTCCCTGGCCGCGATTATCGACAGGACTTTTATTACCTGCCTAAAAAACCGACGTCAAATGCCATAAAATATTCACGAATTATCATATACAAATAATATATATAATCCTATTCTCCCTCTTTGTTGCGTATTATGACGGAGAAAGAGGGACTTATAAAGATGAATTTTCGACCTGTAATATTATTAATGTCGCTTTTTACAGTATGCCTGCTTTCTGCTTTTCCTGTATTCGCAGAGATAAAGGTAGACGGCAAGCTTGATGAATCAGAATGGGCAGATGCTCAAAATTTCAATGATTTTGTTGTCATCGATCCCCTTACGCTTGAAACCCCACGGATGCCCACTGAGGCAAAAATCTTGTCTTTGCCTGAAGGTCTTGCAGTTGCATTCATATGTCATCAGCCTTCAGACGAGACCAGGACCCGCACAGTTACACAGCTTGATGCCATGAGATTCGATAGCGACTCAGTAAGCCTTATGATCGACTTCGACGGGACAGGCAAGACCGCCTTTGAATTCAGCGTATCCATTTCAGGATCATATAGAGACGGCACAATCACTGACGAGACCAGGACCAGTTATGACTGGGACGGCGTATGGCAGAGGGCAGTCAATGAGGAGCCTGAAAGATGGACGGTGGAGATCCTGGTGCCGTGGTCAATTGCAGCCATGAGGGCCAGCAAAGGCGAAACACGATTGATAGGAGTGTCGTTCCAGCGCGTGCTGCATTCAAGAAATGAAAAGTTTGCTTATCCTGATGCGACTCCGGACAGGGGTCGTTTTGTTTCAAATTTCGCGAAGATTGAGGTGCAGCGCTATTCGACCCAGGAACTTGACCTCTGGCCCTATATCACGGTTATAAGCGACATGGTAAAAAACGATGTCACTGCAAAGGCTGGCATCGATCTCTTCTGGAAACGAAACGGCAACCTCCAGGTTGCAGCTACGCTGAATCCCGATTTCGGGCACGTGGAAAGTGATGACCTCATAATTAATTTTTCGGCCATAGAGACTTTTTTTACTGAAAAACGTCCTTTCTTCACGGAAAATCAGAGCATATTCAAACTTGGCATACCCAGGTCAGGCAATATTATATATACCCGCCGTATCGGAGGGCCACGCGACAAAGACAGGAGTCCAGGTGACATCGACGCTGCCATGAAGGTTATAGGATCAGGGGGAGGCCTTGATTATGGCCTTTTCGCCGCAAAAGAATCAGATGATGAAGGGCGGAGTTTCTATGCCGGCAGATTGAGTTTTCCCGCTGAAAATTATTCTGTGGGCACGCTTGCCACTTACGTGGAACGGCCTTTCCAGGAAAGGACAGCGCTTGTAAACGTTATTGATTATGACATACGACTGGGTAAATCCATACGATGGGAGGGAAAATTTCTCTCCAGTGATATAGAATCTCCGGCTGAAGAAGGTAGAGGCTACGGCGCCTATTCAAGTTTTCTTTACAATCCTTCCGAACTCTGGAACTGTCAGGCGGTTTTTACCCATTACGGCGACACCATGAATATCAGCGACATGGGCTACGTTCAGCGAAACGACCTTCAGGAATTATATCTATCAGGCCAGTGGAGACAGACAGATTTTGCGGATGATTCCCGCACCGCCGGCGTATCATGGAGGCTGATATCCATATTCGGTCAGAACACCGGCGGAGACACCCTCCCTGCTTCTTTCACACTGAGCCGTACGGAAAAACTGAAAAGCGGATCGGATATGACCGGCCAGATCGGACTGGAGGCATTTGGATATGATGACCTGATCTCCCGCGGACACGGTATCGTCTATCTTAATAACCGGTGGAACGGCAGCATATCATATTCTTCGCCCAGAAGAAATTCATGGAAAAATTCCCTGGCATTTAAGGTCTTCCAGGAAGGTTATGATGACTGGGGCATAGGGATCGACACAAGCGCCACATGGTATCCCCATGACAACCTTACGGTGGATTTTGCCTTAAGCCCCCGCTGGAGCCGTGACTGGCTCATCTGGCTTCATGACGACCTTCTTGCAGGGTTTTCCAGCAGGCAGATAAAGGGAAGCATCCTGATGTCCTGGTTCCCATCCGAAAAGCATGAGATCCGGCTGCGCACACAATGGCTTGCCCTGAAGGCAGATTCGGCCCTGGGATACCGTATCAGTTCAACAGGAAGGCTGGTCCGCGCCGACGATGGAATTGATAATTTTGCCACAACGAACTTCGGGCTGCAGTTCCGTTACAGATACGAGATTGCGCCCTTGTCGGACCTTTATATTGTTTACAGCAGGGGCGGAATGGAACGTACAGATAATCCTGATGACAGCACACTTGAACTTTTTGGTTCAGGCACAGGTCTCAGAAATTCTGATCAGATATTGGTTAAGGTCAGATACAGGTTCTAAAATCCGATTTAAGTCAAAACTATGATTAACATTTTAAAATATAAGGAGGTATTTATGTCCATTTCACGAATTTTAGCGATAGTCTGTTTTTGCGGTCTGTTGACTTCACCCGTTTTTGCTCAGAATCCCCCGGCTGCCGGTTCTCAGGGTGGCTCTGCTCCGCAGGGCGCTCCTCAGGGCGGTGCTCCCCAGGGCGATGCAACAGGCGGCGGGGCTGCTATGCCGCAGACAAAGTCATTCAATGCTGATGCCTTTGTTGCCGGCGTGGATACAAATAAGGACGGTTTCATGACAAAGGAAGAGTTCAAAGCCGCTGGTCTGACTGACAGAATGTTTCTGACTCCTCCCTTCTGCGACCCTGATCATGATGAGAAGATCACCAAAAAGGAGATGAGTGAATGCAAACTTCCCGAGGCTGTTGATATGAACAGGGATGGGAAGCTTACCAAAGATGAGATGGCAACATTCGAGGGGACCTCGCTGGGCAAGGAAAGAGGCCCTGGCGAAGCCAAACCTGAGTAAAGATAGACAAGGATAGTTTTAAAAATGGAACCGAAAAAATTTCAAATTTTTATTGTCAAAGAAGACAGTCCGGCCTTTGATGTTATTAAAAAACATTTTAATCAGAAAAGGTCGATGAAGTCAGGAAAAATCATACCTGTATCAGAGGATGAATTTAAGAGTTTTCAGGAGGATTTTATGTACCTGGAAATAGAAAGAGGAAAGACCAATGGACGGCTTTCTGCGAAAGATCGGCAATAAGGTAAGGTGTACTTATGCTTTTCCTTCGATAAACATCTTTTCCTCCCGAAAGGATGCAGTTTTAATTTTTTAAAGAGAGGGTATTAATATGAAGAAATTAGAAGCAGATGTAGTAGTAATCGCGGCAGGGGCATCGGGTCTATCGGCCTGCAACGCCGCTGCAGAAAAAGGCGCAAAGGTTATTGCCCTGGAAAAGGCCTCCGTAACCGGAGGCACAGGGAATATGGGCATGGGGCCCTTCGGTATCGAGAGCCCCATCCAGCGTTTAAAACAGATGGGGCCTACCAAGGAGCAGGCATTCAAGGAAATGATGCATTACACCCATTATCAGGTGGATGCCAAGCTTGTGAGTACATACTTTGAAAAGTCCACAACCACCATTGAATGGCTTCAGAAAATGGGCGTAGAATTCGTGGATGCCCTCCCCTATTTCCCGGGGGGCTGGCCCACCTGGCACATTGTAGCGCCGGGCGGTGAGGGCTGCGCCAGGAATATGTACCGCATATTGACCGAAAGGGCCAAGGAAAAGGGAGTTGAGATCCTTCTGCAGACGCCTGCCAAAAAGATCATCAAGCAGGGCGGAAAGATCACAGGGGTCATAGGCGAGGACAGGAACGGCGAAAAGGTGGAGATTGCGTGCAAGGCGGCCATAGTAGCCACCGGCGGATTAGGCGACAACCCTCAGTTGATTAAGAAATTTACGGGTTTTGAATGGGGTGTGGACATGCAGTCCTTCCGGATACCCGGCCTTGCCGGAGACGGCCTCAAGATGGCATGGGAAGTGGGCGCATTCCAGACCGAGATAAAGATGGAGATGATATTCCTTCCGCCGTCCGGAGGTGCAACAGAGAACATCAATCCCGTTGATCCGGAGCTCATGGAGGCCTTCCGTCAGCCGAACTACCTGAGCAATATAAACGGTGAACGTTTCATGGATGAATCGCTGATCCCCAATTCAACATTCACAGGAAACGCAATCGCGGCTCAGAAGGGCAGATGTGCATTCAACATCTTTGATGAAAGCGTCAGAAAGGTCATGGAAGAGAGATACGAAGAGGTACATTATGTCTTTCCCTATCTGAGGCTTGAAAAATTTGACGAGCTGATAAAGAAGTCCAGGGATGCAGGCTATAAGTATGTGTATGTTGCAGACAGTCTTGAAGACCTTGCTGCCCAGACAGGCATCAATGCAGCGGGCCTGAAAGCAGGGATAGAGGAATACAACTCATTCTGTGAGAAAGGTTCCGACCCTGTCTTTCACAAGCGCCATAAATCCCTGAAGCCTCTGACGACGCCGAAGTACTATGCCATGAAGTTCCTTCCCGGCGCCTACGGCAGCCTCGGCGGGATCAAGGTCAATTACAGGCTGGAGGTGGTTGACAGGGAATGGAATCCGATCCCCGGGCTTTATGGGGCCGGAACCGATGCCAATACGCTCTACGGCGACAGCTATCCCTTCATACTCCCGGGCAATACCATGGGCTGGGCGCTTAACTCAGGCAGGATGGCAGGTGAATCGGCAGTGGCATATGCAAAATCGATTGGGTAAGCCTTCAAGCGTTCAGCTGTCAGCTTATAAAAAAATATTGAAGGTTTTGCTGAAAGCTGAATGCTGAGTGCCGACAGCTGATAATACAGTTTTGCAGGCGGCAGAGTCTATCTTCTCTGATACGGCTCAAAGAAACAGTTGTTAAAAATCTCAATAAACTATTAACAAGGAGTATGACAAGATGAATCAATTTGGATTCAATTATCGTGGAATTTATCTGGCCTGTATCCTGGCTCTCCTGCTGTTCGGCACGGTTGCATGCCAGACTGCTGAGGAGAAAAAAGCGGCGCTTAAGGGGGCCGACTATGCCGAAATCAACAATCTGATGAGCCTTCATTCATGGTATCATGCTGCATTGAGGAACGATATCGAGTGCCAGGAAATCTGGGTTTCTCCGGATGGGGAATTTGCTGACACGGCCATCTGGGCACAAACATCAGGCTATTGGAAAGGCATGAAAAAAATTATGTCAAAATACGGGGCAAAAGATAGTAAAGGCAACATGCCTGACCCCAAGGGAGGCTTTGTCTGGCATACTATCACCACCCCTGTCATAGAAATAGCAGAAGACCGCAAGACTGCCAAGGGTATATGGTACACACCCGGTATTGTCGGCTCATACAGCGAAGACGGTAAAAACAACTCCCAATGGATGTGGGAAAAATACGGCGTCGACTTTGTTATGGAAAACGGAAAATGGAAGGTCTGGCACATGAAGGTCTATACCGATTTCTCTACCCCCATAGGTGAGGCAATCGGCACTATGGGCGCTCCTCCCGGTGGCGGCGGTGCTCCTGGCGGTGGTGCTCCCGGTGGCGGAGCCCCCGGCGCTGGGACTCCTGCCGGCGCTGCACCCGGCGGTGCACCTGGTGGTGCTGCTCCTGGAGGCGCTCCCGGAACTACTCCTGACAAGCAGAATGCCGGAGAAACAATCGGTAGTGAGTTGGCCCCGCAGGGTGGTGGAGCTGCCGGAGCTGAGTGGGACTATATGTACAAAAACCAATACAGAGGCTGGTCTAAAGACTCCATAGTGACAATGGTGCCCAGACCTCCAAAGCCCTATAAGACCTGGAGCGAGACATGGTCCTATACAGACGACGGGGAATAGCAGCTTGATTTAAGTTGCAGCTGAAAAGCATATAACCAAAAAAGCAAAAAGGCAGGAGATGGAATCCATTTCCTGCCTTTTTTTTATTCAACTCTGTTACACTTGATCAAGTGTTAAGCAGCGCCTACCCTTGGCTCATTCTATTCGCCTTCGCCGGAATACCTTGTATATATTTGTCCCCCTCAGGGGGCAGGGGGAGGTCTATATTTCATTTTAACCTTGTCATTATCTTAAAAATATCCTTGATTTTTTAAACACCTCGGGTGTATTTTCTCCAACATAGCTGCCAAATATATTCAGCGGCCAGGGAGGGCTAACTGGAAGCATATCAAATTTTTCGAATCTAGTTTTTTTTGCAACCGCCTGGTCTGCAATTAGATCAGTGGAGGTTGCCGCTTAAGTCTTATCAGAATGATTCAATTTCCGCTGATCCGAAATCATTTTCGGATGAGCGTATAGATATTGGATTTTTTGTCTATCACTCGTGTCCATCCATAAAAGCCCTATTTATGGATGGACACTATTTAGAATATAATGTAACGGAAAGCAGGTAATAACATGCAGCATAATTTATCAGTAATTGATAAAAGGGCTTTAGTAAATAATCCTTTCTTTATAACTGCACTTCTTTTATTGAGCGTGGTCCCGCAGGAAACAGGCCAGGTAGTGTCTCCGATTATGGCCGATATAGTGAAGGCATTTCCTGACACAAGTGCTACAACTGTCAGCTATATTATTTCTTTGCCGTCTCTTGCGGGTTGCATCTGCGCATTCATTTGCGGAAAATTATCAGTTACAGTTAGTCTAAAAAAGCTATCTGTCTTCGGACTTTCCGCATACGTAATCGGTGGCTTTGGATGCGGACTGATAGAAAATATTTATTGGATACTATTGTGCAGGTTTGTACTCGGAGTAGGCGCTGGTTTCTGCATACCTCTTACCCAGGGGCTTATTGCCGAATATTACGATGGTCCGAAAAGAGCTTCAATGATGGGCTACGCCCAGGCTATTGGGTGCATCGGGGCCGCTGTTTTCTCTTTTGCTGCGGGCTATATCGCTCTAATAAATTGGAGAAGCGTCTTTCTGTTATATTTATTCCCGATAATAGTTCTTATCCTTATAGCAAAGATGCTTCCTGATACAAAACAGAATATTCAGGTTACTGATACAGTAAGGAAGATTGAATGGACGCCCGGCGAAAAGAGAGATATCGACTTTGGAGTTTATATCTTTTCGGCTACGGGGTTTGTCGGATTAGCTCTCTATTTGGGCTTTTTGATAAATATATCTTCGGCCATCAGGTCAGGAAATATGGGCGATTCTTCTCATACAGGAATAGCGCTAGCCATCATGTCTGTTTGTACGGGTGTTTCGGCTTTGTTATTCGGCATGGTGTTCAAGGCAGTTAAAGTGCAAACGCTCACAATGGTTAATATTCTTTTCGGTCTTACAAGCATACTAATCGCGAAGGCGTCAACTATACATATGATTTACATTGCAACGGCTATTTGGGGTATTGGTACAGGGCTAAACGCTCCTTGTCTTGGCATAGCTGTCTCGGCGTTGGCAAAATCAAATCATAAATCTTTTGCGTTAGGTATATTAAATTCGGCCTCAAATTTGGGCGGTTTTGCGGCCTCATTGGTTATGGGAATTTTGTTCGGCATTGTTGGTGCTGGTAATTATAGAGGCTATTTTATGACTATGGCAATCCTATACATTATTATTTCGGTTTTTATGGCCTTGTTTATTACAACTATTCAAAAAAAAATATTGGGGAATTTGCAAACAGAGGAATGACAGAACTAAAACAGGAGCTTGTAAATGAGTAACAGGTACAGTCATCTGCTATCACCTCTCAAGGTCGGCAATGTGGTCTTGAAAAACAGGATGCTTCACACGAACGCAACCTTGCATTTTTTACAGGGCCCGGAAACATACCCTTCCGAGCAGATGATCAATTTCTATGGAGGCATTGCCAAGGACGGTGCTGCGGTGGTTACTGTCCGTGTCATGCCGGTAGTCCCAATCAGTGGGATCCCACGGAAAAAAATGATGGGCGATATGGCCCACATGCCTTACTTTGATTTGGAAGACCCCGCGGTAGGAAACTATCTGGCACATACAGCAGAGGCTATCCGTTTTTATGACTCCAGAGCAAATGCGGCCATCAGAGTATGGGAGCCCGAGGGCTTGGATATTACATTAAGCTATCCCAGTGTGGAGGCCATAGGAGAGGGTTATATGGCCGGCATGTACTATCTCCGGGCGCCGAAAGAAATCCCGGCCAACGTAATAAAAAGTATTCAGGAAATGACCTATGAGCAGATTCAAAATGTAATCGAAGATACCGTGGCCAAAGCACGATTTTTCAAATCGCTTGGTTTTGACATCTTGAGCATGTATGCACCGTATCGAAATTCACTGCAGGCATATTTTCTATCGCCTGCCATAAACAAGAGGACGGACAGGTATGGCGGCAGCCAGGAAAACCGGGCTCGATTTATGCTGGAGATCTGTCAGGCAATCAAAAAAGCCTGCGGGCAGGACTTTCTGACCGAGCTGGTGTTAAGCGGGGAAGAGCTGCCTGGCGGTTATACTGCAGAGGACGTGGCTGCCTATGCTAAGGCTTGGGAAGGAGCTGTGGATATTCTTCAGCTCAGGGGTCCCGACGCCTCGATCGCTCAGCCCACCCACTTTAATTCGAAGAAGGGTTCTCCCCTGACCATCCGTTACGCTCAGGTCATAAAGGAAAGCGGAGCAAAAGTCATCACCGCGCCTGTTGGCGGTTATCAGGACTTGGATCTCAACGAAGGATACATCGCTTCCGGCAAAACCGATATGATCGGCATGGGCAGGGCCTTCATTTGCGATTCGGAATACGGCAAAAAGGCCTATGAAGGCAGAGGTGAGGATGTAGTGCCATGTTTACGGTGCAATAAGTGTCATGTAGTTTCCATGACCGGTCACTGGTTTAGTGTATGTTCCGTAAATCCGGTGGTAGGTATGGCACATAGGATCGACAAAATGATTGAGAAACCCTCTGAGCCCAAAAAGGTAGCAATTGTCGGCGGTGGTCCGGCCGGGATGAAAGCAGCCATTGTTGCCGCCCAGCGCGGCCATAAGGTGACTCTATACGAAAAGACCGATATCCTGGGCGGACAGCTCCGGCATGCGGATTATTCCACCTTCAAGTGGACTCTCAAAGACTTCAAGGATCACCTGATACGTGAGCTGTATAAGACGGAAGTTGAGGTGCTGCTGAATACGGAAGTTACTCCCGATATGATTGCGAAAAGAGGATTTGAGGCAGTGCTGATGGCTATTGGCGCTGAACCTAATAGACCGGACATTCCCGGAGCGAATGGCGGTAACGTATGGACGCCTATCAGTGTTTACGGCAGGGAAAAGGACCTGGGGGAAAATGTGGTTGTAGTAGGTGGCGGGGAGATGGGTGCAGAGACCGGGATGTATCTGGCGGAAAACGGCCATAAGGTCACCGTACTGACACGGCAAAAACGGCTGGCATATGATGCGACGCCAATCCATTATATTGAGATGTTTAGAGATGCGTGGGAGGCGCTGAGTACATTCAGCTTTATTACCCGGGCTACAACCACAAACATCACCGAGAATAATGTTACCTATACTGACGCTGAAGGCAAAACAAAGCATATTCCGGCTGACAGCGTGGTGGTCTCGGCCGGCCTGCGTCCGAAGCAGGATGAAGCTCTAAAGTTCTACGGTTCAGCCGACCGGTTCTTTATCATTGGAGATTGCCGTAACGTAGGTAATGTGCAAGAGTGTATGCGGACTGCTTTCGCTTCTGCATCTTCATTCTGATGCTTGTGAACTAATGAGTAAAAATCCCAGCCCAAAGGACGGGGCTTTGGGTTCCCCCTGTAAGGGGGTTAATACAAATAAAGCAAATACTCTCGTCATTCCGGCGAAAGCCGGAATCTAGTGGCCTCAAACAATTTCTGGATTCCGGATCATCCACCCTCCGTAGCATAGCTACTGCGGAGGACGGGAGTCCGGAATGACGTGATCGGCATTTCGGCTACAATTCGAGTTAAGGAATTGCACTGAGCGGGCTTTTAGCCAAGCCCATTCGGGGTCGGCTTAGCCACCCCGCATTACCACGCACATAGTGCGTGGGTTTCTACTTCGAACTAAAAGACTAGTCCATAAGGGGAATATGAAAAAACAAATAGTAACAGTCAAAGGAAGCAATATAGCTATTATTTCTGAGAATGAAGATGATTATATATCAATCACCGATATAGCACGCCATAAAAATCCGGTAGAACCAAAAGATATCGTAAAAAATTGGATGCGCTCTAAGACAACAATCGAATTCCTTGGTTTATGGGAAAATTTGCATACCTCGGACTTTGAAGGGGTCGAATTCGACTCCTTCATGTATCAGGCCGGGAGTAATGCATTTTGTCCCAGGGCATGCCACAATCCGAACGCCTGATAAAACTGAATGAAACAGCAATCAGCCAGATGAAGTCTCTATTAACCGACAAAAATATTAAGAGACTTAAATAGAATTCTGAGTAGGTGAGTTGCTACGGAAACTAGACGGAAGTGTCTGAAACTGTCATTTTTCTGTTAATAAGAAATTTAATTATCTGACTGCTTGTATGAGACTTCATTTGTTTTACCGTAACACAGCGCCATAGGCGCGATATATTAATAGCAGGTAAATTGCAATTTAATTTTAGCTCCGGAGGAGCGGCATAATAAAAAGAATGCAAATCAGATATAATATTTAACATGCCGCTCCTCCGGAGCTAAAAAATCTATCACCTTCGAAAATCTATTAACATTTCACTGCTCCGCAGCTGAGATACGATTGCAGTCTCACGCACGATTAAACTGGGCGCGACAGTGAAATTGAAATTGGGGTCGCCTATGAGAAAGTAAGTCAAGAAAAAATATATTTCTTGTCAATGGAGAGTTCTTTTTTCTTGACTTACTTTCTCATAGGCGACCCGACCAGAAACCAGCAGACAGGAGACCAGAACTTTTTAAACCAATGTTTGAATCCATGAAAAAAATCTTTCGGATAATCTCAACAGATACCAGACCGATATTCTTATTAAACCCGCTACGGACGAGGTCTTTGCACAGGGCGCAGGAACGCTTGTCCTGCAGGAGAGCTATAAATCTCCGGCTATAAAACATTAAATTTGTCTTGAGGAGATGAATTATGAAAAGCAAAATAATTATTTCAGGGCTTATATGTCTGACTACCATCTGTCTATCCTTAACCGCCTGCCAGAAAAAATGGAGTGAAACTGAAAACGTCAGTATCATGACGGTCCATAACGAGGGAGGACAAACCCTGGGGTATTCGACAACTTCAGGGATCAAGCTTATTACAAGCGATGGATTCGCCTTCAAGGACCTTAACAAGAACGGAAAGCTTGACATATATGAAGACTGGCGGAAACCTGTCGATGAACGGTCAAAGGACCTGGCATCAAAGATGACTGTTGAGCAGATTGCCGGGCTGATGCTCTACAGCTCACACCAGTCCGTGCCAATGGCAAGCGGGGGCCCGATCCAGGTTACATACTCCTACAATGGAAAGTCCTACGCAGAGAGCGGTGCTAATCCCTCCGACCTGACGGATCAACAGATCACATTTTTGAAGGAGGACAATCTCCGGCATGTGCTGGTAACCTCGGTCGAGAGCCCTGAAATTGCTGCCTGGTGGAACAACAACATGCAGGTCCTGGTTGAAGGTCTCGAATTGGGCATCCCGGTAAACATCAGTTCCGATCCCCGTCACGGCACCTCCGCCAGTGCTGAATATAATGCAGGCGCGGGAGGAACGATATCCATGTGGCCCGGCTCCCTGGGCATGGCTGCAACATTTGATCCTGCAATAGTGAAAAAGTTCGGCAATATTGCATCACGGGAATACAGGGCTTTGGGTATTTCCACTGCACTGTCACCCCAGATCGATCTCGCAACGGAACCCCGCTGGGGGAGGGTCAGCGGGACATTCGGCGAGGACCCGAAACTTGCGACGGATATGGCAAGGGCGTACGTGGACGGTTTCCAGACTTCTACAGGGGAAAAGGAAATCGCGGATGGATGGGGCTACACAAGCGTAAATGCAATGGTAAAACACTGGCCGAGCGGGGGTCCTGAAGAAGGCGGCAGGGACGCCCATTTCGGCTACGGAAAATACGCGGTCTATCCCGGCAATGACCTGGCCGACCAGCTTAAACCCTTTACAGAAGGGGCCTTTAAGCTGGAAGGGAAGACGCGCTGCGCATCCGCCGTCATGCCCTATTATACGATCTCCTATAACATCGATACGAAAAACAATGAAAACGTAGGAAACAGCTACAGTTCCTACATTATTACCGACCTCCTCCGGGGAACCTACGGGTATGACGGTGTGGTCTGCACTGATTGGGGGATTACTATGGATGTCGCAGGCGTGGATTCCTTTGGTGGAAAGCCCTGGGGGGTTGAAACCCTTTCTGTGGCTGACCGCCACTACAAGGTAATCATGGCAGGTGTGGATCAGTTCGGAGGCAACAATGATGCAGGACCTGTTATAGCGGCCTATAAAAAAGGCGTCGCCGAACACGGCGAGGCATTCATGAGGACGCGATTCGAACAGTCGGCAGTCAGATTGCTGAAGAATATCTTCAGGGTTGGTCTCTTTGAAAATCCCTATCTTGATACTGAACTCAGCAAAAACACTGTCGGCAAACCGGAGTTCATGGCAGCCGGATATGATGCCCAGCTCAAGTCCGTCGTCATGTTAAAAAATCACGGCCACGTCCTTCCAATCAAAAAGAAGACCAAGGTATTTGTCCCGAAAAGATTTCAACCTGCAAGAAAAGGCAATTTCCCCTTTGCCGATGTGGAGGAGAAATTGGATTATCCGGTTAGTCTGGATCTTCTGAAAAATTATTTTGCGTTTACGGACAATCCTGATGAGGCGGACTGCGCCATAGCCTTTATAAGCGGCCCCAGTTCTGGAAACGGTTACAGCGCTAATGACGTGAAGGCCGGAGGAAACGGTTATGTTCCCATAAGCCTGCAGTATGCTGAGTATAAGGCTGAATACGCCCGCGACCCCAGCATTGCCGGAGGCGACCCTTCCGAAAATTCAGCCAATCGCACCTATAAAGGGAAAAGTATTACAACGATCAACAAGACGGACCTTGACCTGGTCCTTAATACCAAAAAGCTTATGAAGGGCAAACCCGTTATACTCTCGGTCACATTATCAAACCCGATGGTATTTGCAGAGTTTGAAAATGCCGCAGATTCGATTGTTGTAAACTTCAATGTACAGGACCAGGCAATCCTGGATATCCTTTCAGGCAAGATGGAACCGTCGGGCCTCCTGCCCATGCAGATGCCTGCGGACATGAAGACCGTTGAGGAACAGTTCGAAGATGTCCCGCACGATATGAAATGCCATGTTGACTCTGAAAGCAATACCTATGATTTCGGCTTCGGGATGAACTGGTCAGGTGTTATTAATGATGCAAGAACAGCTAAGTACAAGAAAACTGATAAGTAGGATAAACTACTTTCCGTGAGTTGGACAATATAGCAGGAGGTATATGAAATGAAGAAAACAACTATTCTGACTTGTTTGACAGCCTTCGCTTTAATATCAACACAATGTACCAAGTCCAAAAGCACATTTACCCAGCCGGTCCTCGGCACAAAGAAAGTTCAGATTATCAAGGAGGGAAAATACAAGTTTAAGGATCTTAACAAGAACAACAAGCTTGACCCCTATGAGGACTGGAGGCTTTTGGAAAGCGAGCGTATAGATAACCTTGTGAGCCTGATGACCATGGAGGAAAAGATAGGCCTGATGTTTCATCCAAATATCGCGGTCACAGAGGACGGCAAGATCAGGTATGACCTGACAGATGATGAAAAAAAGGCTCTTGAAAAGTCTGCCGAATCCTATGCAGGGCCTATCGGCCCCGGCGGCCAGAATCAGCAGGGAAGAGGCGGCCCGGCCGGCTGGGGAGCTATGCTGCCCGGTCAAACGCGCCAGACTGCGACAGCCAAAAGCTACATCCTGGATAAGAACTTCAGGAGCATATTGAACAACGGGATTGCCGCACCGGCGGTCTTTGCCAAGTGGTCAAACGGCATGCAGGAGATAGCCGAAGGTTCAAGACTCGGCATACCTATCATGTTCAGCACTGATCCC
>Ga0209287_10000075_pt1 | contig 59752 bp, 52 predicted proteins | sample PPLLak3cmMay2015_2_FD_187255 | JGI IMG/M metagenome (GOLD analysis project Ga0209287, IMG submission 187255) | Freshwater sediment microbial communities from Prairie Pothole Lake near Jamestown, North Dakota, USA - PPLs Lake P8 Core (1) Depth... | ecosystem: Environmental > Aquatic > Freshwater... | reverse complement strand
CTTGAACTGTTAGCGCCTGCGGGCAATGCAGATATCGGGATTGCCGCCATTGATCACGGCGCGGACGCAGTGTATATCGGCGCGCCGAAGTTCAGCGCCAGGACGGATGTTGGAACCGGCATCGACGAGATTGCACGCCTGATCAGGCATGCCCACCTCTACTATGCCAGGGTGTACGTGGCGCTCAACACAATCCTGACGGACAAAGAGCTCCCCGAGGCCCTTGAGATCATTTGGGAGGTCTATGACCGGGGCGCTGATGGGTTGATCATTCAGGACCCCGGCCTGCTTGAGCTGGACCTCCCGCCTATCCCCCTCATTGCCAGCACTCAGATGCACAATGATACCGCTGAAAAAATCCGGTTCCTTGAGGAGGCCGGATTCAAACGGGTCATCATGGCCAGGGAACTCTCCCTGGATGAGATCGCCGATATCCGACGGGCGACTTCTGTGGAGCTGGAGGCCTTTGTCCATGGGTCACTGTGCGTTTCCTACAGCGGACAATGCTATATGAGCCAGGCAGTGGCCCGTCGCAGCGGGAACCGCGGCATCTGCGCCCAGCCCTGCCGCTCCCGCTATACACTCACGGATGGAGACGGAAAGGCAATCCTGGCAGACAAATTTCTGCTCTCTCTCAGGGACCTCAATTTGATGGCGTCCATCCCCGACCTGATAGCCGCCGGTGTCCATTCCTTTAAAATTGAGGGGAGATACAAGGAGATTGATTATGTGAAAAATGTTACGGCCGCCTACAGCCGGCACATCGATCGCTTCATCAGCAGTCATCCCGGCTACCGCCGAAGCAGTTCAGGCAACAGCGAATTTACATTCTCACCCGACCCTGAAAAGACCTTCAACCGAGGGTACACAACATACTTCATCTCCGGCAGGAAAGAAAAGCTCGCCTCCATGGACACGCAAAAATCCATAGGCCAGCCTGTGGGAGCCATAAGGTCCCTTGGAAAGGGCTTTTTCAGGACTGATTGCCCCGACCTCAAAAACGGAGACGGCCTGTGCTTTTTTACAACACAAAGGTCGTTGTCGGGATTCCGCGTTGAGCGGGTGGAAAAGGAAAAGATATACCCGAACAGCATGAAAGACCTGGAGATCGGCACACAGCTTTTTCGCAATCTTGATATTGCATTTACAAGGGTCTTGAAAAAGACCTCTGCCAGCAGGAGGATCGGAGTGGAAATGGATTTTCTGCAGGAGAAATCACACATCCTTCTCACAGCTCGGGACGAAGACGGGAACAGGGCTGAAAAATCTATTGAGATCCCTTATGAACCCCCAAAGGACCCCTCCAGGGCAAGAGATCAGGTCATTAAACAGCTATCAGCCACTGGAAACACCCCCTACAGCCTGATCAGCCTCAATATTGATTCCGGTTTGCCGGGCTTCATCCCTGTCAGCACCCTGAACAGCATCAAGCGTGAGGTGCTTGCAGAACTTACCGCTGTCCGCTTTGAAAAATATCCGCGGGAGACCATTCAGTTTAGGCCTAATGATTTCCCGTATCCGGTAAAAAAGCTCGATTTCAGGGCCAATGTCCTGAACAGCCATGCACGGAATTTTTACCGGCGCCACTGCGCAGAGGTTATGGAACCGGCCTTTGAAACCCTTTCAGACACCTCCGGGAAAACGGTCATGACCACCAGGTACTGCATCAGGCACCAGCTGGATGCATGCCTCAAGTCCGGGAGGGCAGGGAATCGCCTAAAGGGCCCGCTGAAGATAAGCGACGGGCATCACTCGTACCTGCTTGAATTTGACTGCCTGAAATGCCGGATGTCTGTGGTCCTGGAGGGCAGAGGATAAGTGCAGTTCACTGCGTCATCGCACCCGCAAATAACCCTTCTACAGGTCCCGTTCCAGGTTGATTTTTTTTGAGGGGCTGAATTTATTTACCTTGAAGAACCTTAACATCTGAGGATTGTTAGGGTCGGCCATGGTGTTAAGTTTTTGTACGCCTACCTTTCTAAGATGATCAGAAAATTCCGTCATCAGCTGCCCGCCGATGCCCCTGTTCCTGCAGTCGGGGTCAACGCAGACAGCATCCAGTATCGCCTCTTCGGGAAAGATGCCGTCCTCTCCCTGATAGAGCTCTCCCATAACAAACCCCACCAGTGTCCCATCGTTTTTTTCAGCCACAAGGGAGACAGGCAGATAATCTACTGATCTAAAGAGCTTCTCAAACTTCAGATCATAGTAGGTCTGGCGGGAGGCTTCGCTTACCTTCAATACAATCCCAACCACCGCGTCAAAGTCATCCGCCTTCATGAGCCTGATTTTTATAGTGCTATCGTTCACGTGCCCTCCTTTCAATTCAGGGACATATCTTGAGATCAGGTAACCTTCCATCGGCTTAAACCGATGCTTCATCACTAATGGGGATCAGGTATTAAAATGAAATATTTGATTTCGCCTCCCCTTAGGATAAGGGGAGGTATGGAGGGGTTATGTTAATGCAGACTCTATTTATCATAACTCCCCCTCCCCCCTCTTATCTTAAGAGGGGGGGCCAGGAAATCTCAATCCTCATCTCTTCCCGAAATCCTTAGCTGTTCAATATACACACTCACCACGAATGCAGGATAGCATCCGCCTTGCATGCCTCAATGCAGGGAAGAGGCGGCCTGAGTGCCGAAGGCTTGCAGGGGTTGCACTCATATTTCAGCCTTTTCCTCTTGTCTCCCGCCACGACCGCCACAGGGCCGTCTCTCATGGGATCAGACGGATCTTCATCCTCTACCGCAAAGACCGACGCTGGGCAGGCTGCCATGCAATCGCCGCAGCCGTTGCATTTTTCCGTGTCAACGGTTATGAAGAAGTCACCGGAGGCGTCTTTATACCCGTAATTCGCAAGCATATCAGCCGGCTATTTCTTTCTGCCCTTCCCCTTCTGGCATAGGGCATAGCCAAAAAGGGCCGCACCCATCGCGCCTGCTATCTGCGTGTCCCAGGTTGTCGTCATGCGCTCAAGGCCCACCATGGGCATCAACCGGTCTATTACGCCCCTGTTCTTTGCCATCCCTCCTGTGACCGCGAACCGGGGCACAACGCCGACCCGTTCTATAAGGGCATAGATCCTTTCCGCCATGGCCCGGCAATAGGACGCAAGGACCTCTTCCGTAGTCCACCCCTTTCTCAGGAGCCCTGTTGCCTCTGACTTGGCATACACTACGCATGTGCTTGAAACGGCCCTGGGCTCTTCCTTGACCTTAAAAGACCTCTCCCCCACCTCGTTGATGGAAACGCCCAGGAGGTCCGCCAGGACCTCCATGCCGCGGCCAGTGCCCGCAGCGCATTTATCGTTCATCAGAAAATTTGTAACCTTGCCTTTTTCATCACACTGGATGACCTTGATATCCTGCCCGCCGACATCCAGAACCGTCCTCACCTCGGGGCCATAGATAAAATTCGCCCCCCGCGCGTGGCATGCTATCTCTGTGATTGGACGATCTGCGAATGGGACATTTACGCGGCCGTAACCGGTGCCGACACAGTAATCCATCCTGTCTTCAGGCATGTCTATAAGCGCGTCCAGTGCAAAATTGAAGGCGTTAACGGCGCTTTTAGGGCTTTCGGAGCCTGTCCTCATATTGCCGTATGCCAGCATCTTTCCATCTCCCATAATTACTGCCTGTGAGCTGACGGATCCCACATCAACACCGACTGTAATTATATTGGCATCTTCCCAGTTAAGATCAGGATTCTTCCAGTTGGACTCAGCCCATCTCCAGAATTCTTTTTTATCTTCAGGCATTTTTATATCCTCCAATCACGAAAACCGGTTTTTTCAACATTATAACTGCTCGCCTGCCGCTATCGCGGCGCCGACGGCGGCCCCGAATTCCGGATCATCGGGTATATGGACCTTATCAATGTTCAGCTGCGTCTGCATGGCTTTTATAAAAGCAGGGTTATAGGCTACCCCCCCCATGACGACGACTTCTTCATTGGCGCCTACCCTGCGGACCATGGAAACGACGCGGCCGGCTATGGCGTCATGGATTGCCTTGCTTATATCCTTTTTTTCAGTGTTGGCATGAATAAGGCCGACCACCTCAGACTCGGCGAATATGGCGCACTGGGCATTCATGGGAATCTCGTTGTCGGATTTCAATGCCAGAGGACCCATCTCCTCAAGGGGCGTCTCAAGGGCACGGCTCATTGCCTCTATAAAGGCGCCCGCCCCTGCCGCGCATTTTTCATTTATTGCGAAGTCAACAGGGTGTCCCTGCTCGTCTATCTGGGCTGCCCTCCCTTCCTCCGCGCCCACATCCACTGCCGTCCTTGCGCCGGGAGAGTAGAAATGGGCGGCCCTAGCCATGGCCTTTATATCATTTATGATAACAGCGCCTTTTATTGAGTCCTTCCCGGATCCTGTCCCGCCTCTTCTCTCGATGTCCTTCTCAGCTATTCCAGCGGCCCTGCAGGCGGCTGCAACTGATTCGTTAATGGACTTGTCCAGATCAAAGCCTGTCAGGACCTTGCCCTTGCCGATTATCTTCCCGTCTTTGAGGATAACGGTCTTCGTGCTTTTTGCCCCACAATCAATTCCCGCAGCTATCATATCTCAGATACCTCCTTTTAAAGCCCTCTCCCGGGGCCTGCAGGTAATAATTAACTTCTTTATCCGGCATTTTCGACTTAACCTAGCCGTTTGCTGCAGTAACGTCAAGCCTGATTTCTTCTGATTTTGCAGGCTTTCACTACTCCATGTTTTTTTCCACAATTTCAGCGATATCCAGTGTCCTGACCTGCTCTTCCTTGCCGAGCTCCTTCATCCCGTCTTCGATCATTGTCATGCAGAAAGGGCACCCGACCGCTACGGTCGAGACCTGCAGGCCGACAATCTCTTCCGAACGCTCCCTGTAGATTTTTTTACCGATGGTCTCCTCCATCCACATCCTTCCCCCGCCGCCGCCGCAGCAGAAGCTTTCCCTGCCGTGGCGTTTAAGTTCCCTGAATCCATCTCTAGAGGCTGATCGCAGGATCGATCTCGGCTGATCGAAGATGCTGTTATATCGGCCCAGGTAGCAAGGGTCATGGTACGTCAGGGCGCCTTGCAGGGTCTGTTTCAGCTTGATTCTTCCTTCTCTAATGAGTTGGTCGATTAACTGGGTATGATGGATTACCTCATAATTTCCTCCCATCTGAGGATATTCATTTTTAAGGGCATTGAGACAGTGAGGACAGGCCGTGACAATCTTTTTGACCTTGTAATTATTGAGGGTTTCGATGTTTTCCTGGGCCGTCATCTGATACAGCATCTCGCTTCCCACGCGTCTGGCAAAGTCGCCGGTGCATTTTTCTTCAATGCCCAGAATAGCAAAACTTACGCCTGCCTTTTGCAGGATCTTGGCCAGGCTCTTCGACACCTTTTTATTCCGGTCATCGAACGAACCGGCGCAGCCGACCCAGAAAAGAAATTCGACGTTTGAGTCCTCTGCCATGGTTTTGATGCCCAGCCCTTCCGCCCAATCAGCCCTTTTGTCATAACCGATTCCCCAGGGGTTGCCGTTAAGTTCAAGCCCCTTCAGCGCCGGGTTCAGCTCCTTGGGATATGCCTCCGAAATCAGGACCTGACCCTGTCTCATGGCTATGATCCTGGGCACCTGTTCAATGGTCACAGGGCAGACCTCTTCGCAGGCTCGGCAGGTCGTGCAGGCCCAGAGCGTATCTTCCGCGATTACATCGCCGACCAGTCGCTTTTTGCTGTTAAGCCCGGCGATCTCCGCCTTGATCTTTTCGATTTCTCCTGCATCCGCGGTTTGTTTGAGTGCGGATGATAACCTTGACCGCTTGATGATATTATCGCTGTTTTCAAAAAGTTCAGCCTTCAGCTTGTCATTGAATTCATGCAGGTTTAAGGGTTTGTCAGTGGTATACGTCGGGCAGACCTCTTTGCATCGTCCGCACTCTGTGCATGTGTAAAGATCCAGTCCCTGTTTCCAGTTGAGCTGATGGATGTGATTTACGCCCAGCGATTCCTGCTCCCATGCGTCCGCATCTTCCAGGTCCAGCAGTTTAGCCTTTTCATGTGGATAGCCCAGGGATTTCAGAAAGACATTGGGAAGCGCGGTGATCACATGGAAATGTTTGCCTATGGGGAGTATATTCAAGAAAGTCAACTGGGTGCAGATATGAAGCCAGAACATCGCGACCATGATGGCGCTGTTGGCCCCGGCGCTCAGACCGGAAATCAGCGCGGATGCGCCGGTCGACACAGGGGTCCAGAGAAATTCGGAGCCATATTGCGGATTATTGAGGTAGTGTATATTCCCCGGATTATTGTACAACTGAATCAGATTGTACCGTGCTCCGTCATGCAACAGGTCGGACACCATCAGAATGCCGATCATCACCAGTACCAGATATGCCTCGAATGTATTGTGCAGCCGTTTTGTCTTTAGAACGGCCCTGCGAAATATTGCCCAGATGATCATCAACAGGACAATCGCTTCCATGATATCCTTTAAAGCCGCATAAAGATAGCCGACCAGATACTCGCCACCCAGAAAAGGAAGCTGGAATCCTTCCTTAAATCCCTCTCCATATAAGTTTATGCTGCGAATCAATAATACGCAGAATCCCCAGAAGATGAAGGCATGCATTATGCCGGAGCCGAATTCCTTTTTTCTTCCGATCAGCCGTTTCTGGCCGATGGCCAGAACAACCAGATTCATAACCCGCTCTATCAGATGATTGAACCTGTCTGCAGGTCCGAGCGCCAACAGCAGTTTGATCTTTCGGAACATCGTGAAGCCGAAGATTGTCAGGGCTGCAATAATTAAAAGAGACATCAAAAGGGGATTCATGGGTTACCTCGTCAAGGAATATTAACTCTTTGAGATTGTAGTGATGACATAATAAAAAAGGCGCATGGCCCAATGGAAATAAATATCCTTACAGTCTTGACCTTGCGCCCTAAGCCTTGTGCCTTGAACCTTATATATTCAGCGGCCTAACTTCTAACCTTTTTGATCTCTGCCCGGAGGATAGGAACCACTTCGAAGAGGTCTCCGACAATGCCATAGTCAGCCACGTTGAATATTGGCGCCTCCGGGTCTTTATTGACGGCCAGAATCACCTTGGCCCCCTTCATCCCCGCCAGGTGCTGTATGGCCCCTGAGATTCCGATAGCCATATAAAGGCCGGGCGCTACAATCTTCCCGGTTTGCCCGACCTGCTTATAATGCGGCATGAAACCGGCATCCACCATGGCCCTGGAAGACCCGAAACCGGCCTTTAAATCATCGGCCAGTTCTTTTACAAGGGTGATCCCGGTCTGGTCCTTAACGCCCCGGCCCACAGAAACAACGATATTGGCATCGGTAAGATCGATCTCTCCGCTTGCTTCCGACAGGATTTGCTTGATCACAGCCCTTAAATCAGGCGCCGGAGGGGAAAGCCTTACAACGTTTTCTGTTCCTGTGATTCCTTCCCTGGCCTCGAATGCCCCTGCCCTGACAACCGCTACCAGTCGCCCGGCATTGACCTTGACGCGTTGAATCACCTTATTTGTGATCGCGGGTCTCTGGATCTCGATTTGATCTCCCTGAAGCTTCACATCGGTAATATCAGTGGCGCAGGCGGCATCCAGTTGAGCCGCGACCCTCGGGGCGACGGCCTTTCCGCTTTCGGAAAAACCGAACCAGATCATATTTGCGCCGGATTGTTTGGCCGCGTCAACGACACAGGACGCGTACGGCCCGGCCGAAAAAAGCTCCAGGCCTGGATCATCGGCGATATATTGAGTATCGGAGCCGGCCTTTACCAGGCCTGGAATTAAGGATTGGATATTGCTGCCGATCGCCAGCACCGCGGTTTCCGCTCCTATTGCCCTGGCTTTTGATAAAAGTTCGGCCGTGCTGCCCTTGAGCACGCCCTGTTTGATATCTGCAATTACGAGTACTTTTGCCATAATATTATTTTCCTTGTATGAATGCGGTTAACGTCCAGATGATACAAAGCGATATTTTAAATCCCTTATAACGCCTTTGCTTCATTGACCAGAAGATTAACGACCTGCGCAGTGACCTCAGCAGGAGCACCCTCGAATTTTCGCCCGGTCTTACGTGTTTCCGGCGCAATATATTCAACGATTTCCGATTTTAAACCTGCGCCTGAAACTTCATCAAGGGAGGCGCCGAGCGCCGCAAGATCCATTACATCGATGGGCATCTTCTTTGCCATCATGATGCCGCGTGTTTGGGGAAGGCGGGGTTCATTGATGGTAACATCAACAGTGACTACTGCCGGCAACTCCAGCTCAACGATCTCTGTTCCGGTATCGCCCAGCCGGGATGCCTTGATGTGCTTCTCGTCGATCACCTCGATGGCGATCACATTGCTGACACAGGGCAGCCCCAGGCGTTCAGCCAGTATAATCCCGGTTTGACCGTTATCTGTATCCTGGGCCTGTTTGCCGATGATTAGAAGGTCGTAATTTCCCTTTTCGTAAACCTTTTTCAGGACATTGGCATAGACAAAGGAATCCGCTTTTGCCAGCGCAGGGTCATCGATCTGTATCCCCTTTTCAATGCCCATAGCATAGGCCCTGCGGATGACCTTGGTAACGTCTTCACCGCCGCCGATACTGACCAGTGTTGTTTCCGCGTTTTTATTCTCCTTGAGTTGAACGGATGTCTCCACAGCATTTTCGTCCCATGCATTCAGGACATACTGCAAACCTTCTTCAACTATAGCTCCCTTGTCAACGTGGATATTTAGTTCCACATCGACTACTTTTTTTACTGTTGTGAGTATTTTCAAAGTGTCCTCCTAACTTAAAGGGATATTTTGTTTTTTGCTTTTAAGAAAAGGCCCGGGTATCAGACAAGGGCGCTCTAATTCCTTACTTTTTAATCACTGCCTGCTTTTTCGGTTCGGGTTCAGAGGAAACCGAAGGGAAGGCAAGGGCTTCGGTTAACACAAAGGTTGCCTGGAGATAGGATGTCGGGCAGAGAGGGAAGCATTCCTTGCAGCTGTTGCACTCTCTGGATGCTACCTCCGGAATAAAATTTATCTCCCGCCTTGTTCCTCTGTCAACAAACCCGATGGCGTTCTTCTTCTTGACCTCAGCGCAGTATCTTACACACAGGCCGCAGTGAATGCAGAATGACGCCTCTTTTTCAAATCGGTTTTTGTCTGCCCCATACTCCTGAGCTAAATCCTTCAAGACCCAGGAATCCGGGGCGTGGGCCAGCAACAGCTCAAGGATCATTTTACGAATTCTATCAACCTTCTCGGATCTGGTTCTTATTATCAGGTCCTTTTCCACCGGGTAGATGCATGATACAACAATCCTTGTGCGGCCGCCTGACTCTGCCTCCACAATGCAGAGCCTGCAGGCCCCGTAGGGCTCCAGCTTATCGTGTTGACAAAGTGTTGGAATGGATATCCCTGCGCCTCTGGCCGCTTCAAGGACGGTCATCCCTTCTTCTGCTCTTACTTCTTTTCCGTCAATCTGTAAAAGGATCTCGCTCATTTTTCTTTACTCTTTCTTATTATCGCCCTTGCGTCTTCAGGCAGAGGGGCCGGGACAGGTTTGCCTGATGTCTTTTGCACCGCGCTAAAGCGGGGCGGGCAGGCCTCAAGGCATGTCCCGCATTTTGTGCATTTTCCCTGATCAATTACATGGATCTGGCTCTTGCCGCCTTCAATGGCATGGGCGGGGCATTTTCTGAAGCAGATCATACAGCCCTGGCACTTCTCAGGGTCAATATAAAACGCGATCAGCTCCTTGCAGGATAAGGCCGGACACCGCTTCTCATTTATGTGCGCCTCATACTCTTCCCTGAAGTAGCGCAACGTGCTCAGAACAGGGTTCGGTGCACTCTTGCCCAGGGCGCAGAGGGATGCCTCTCCGGCTACTTCGGCCAGTTCCTCTAAAAGTTTGATATCGCCCTCTTTCCCCTTGCCTTTCGTTATATCTGTTAAAATCTTGAGCATCTGCCTGATGCCTTCACGGCACGGGACGCATTTGCCGCAGGATTCATCCGTGAGGAAGTCGAGGAAATACCTGGCCACATCCACCATGCAGGTGTCCTCATCCATTACGATCATCCCTCCTGACCCCATCATTGAACCGGCCTTGGCTAGTTCATCATAGCCGACTTCCAGATCCAAAAGCGTTTCAGGGATGCACCCTCCGGAGGGTCCGCCTGTCTGCACCGCCTTGAATTTCTTTCCCCCGGGTATCCCTCCACCTACCTTGTAGATGATATCCTTCAGGGTGATACCCATGGGGACCTCCACAAGACCGGTATTGTTTATCTTGCCCACCAGGGAAAAAATCTTTGTGCCCTTGCTTCTTTCCGTCCCGAACTGGGTAAACCAGTCCGCGCCCTTATTGATGATAAGGGGCACATTGGCCCATGTCTCAACATTATTCAGGACGCTGGGATGGTCCCAGACGCCCTTGACGGCCGTGTGGATATATTTCGGTCTTGGCTCTCCTGCCTTGCCTTCCAGCGCCGTCATCAGGGCGCTTGATTCGCCGCATACAAATGCGCCGGCGCCCTGGTGCACGATAACAGTGAAATCAAAGCCCGAACCCAGGATATTTTTCCCGAGAAGGCCACAGGCCTCCGCCTGCTTGATAGCGATGCCCACATTCTCTACTGCCAGGGGATATTCCTGCCGGACGTAGATGAAGCCCTCGTGGGCGCCTACGGCATAGCCCCCGATGATCAGGCCCTCCAGGATTGAATGGGGGTTCCCTTCAAGAAGCGCCCTGTCCATAAATGCGCCCGGATCGCCTTCATCCGCATTAACGATCACGTACTTTATTTCATCGGGCACGTTGCGGGATTCTTCCCATTTTCTCCCTGTTGGAAAGCCGCCGCCCCCCCTTCCTCTAAGGTTGGATTTTTTGACCTCATCCAGAACATCCTTGGAGGACATCTTGAAAAGCACCCTGGCAAGGGCAGCGTAACCGTCCTGGGCCAGATAGTCGTCGATGCTCTTAGGATCAATCTTAATGTTGCTCCCTAAAAGGTTTCGTTTTTGATTCTTGTAAAATGGGATCTCGGATTCATGGGTTGCCTTTTCGCCTGTATTTGGGTCCGCATATACAAGACGCTCAACGATCTTCTTTTCCTTTACGGTCTGAGAGACAATCTCGGGGACGTCTTCAGGTTTTACCTGGAGATAACATATTTCCTCGGGATATATAACCACCACGGGGCCCCGCTCGCAGAATCCGGGGCAACCGGTTTCCTTGGTATTCACGCCGGCCTGCAGGCCCTGTTTTTCAATCTCGGCTTTAAAGGCGGCTATGACCTCGCCCGCGCCGGATGCAATACACCCGGCGCCTGCGCATATCGAGATGCAAGGCGTGTTCGGATCTCTCCGTGATAATATCTGCTGTCTTTTTTTATCCAGTTCTTCAGGTGAATTTAGCCGCGCCATAATCTTCCCCTACTCATAATTTTTTAACACATCTGCCGTCTCGGCAGGCGCCATCTTGCCATGGGTCTTCCCATCTACCTTCATAACCGGCCCCAGCGCGCAGCAGCCAAGGCAGTTCACAGTCTCCAGACTGAACTTCAGAGCCAGGTCCGTTTCACCGGCCTTAATCCCCGTAAGGTCCTGCACCGTATCGAGCACCCGCGGCGCACCCCGGACATGGCATGCAGTGCCCATGCATATATGGATCTGGTGGCGGCCCTTAGGCACCAGACTGAATGCCTTATAAAAGGTGGCGATGTGCTGTATCCTGGTAAAGGGGACATCCAATCTTTCGCTTACCCTCTCCAGGGCCTCCTTTGGAAGCCAATTATGCTCACTCTGGATATCCAGCAGCACCTGAATCAATGAACTCGCTTCGCAATTATGTTTATCAATGATCTCGTCGATCCTCTTCTTATTCATAGCCGGTTCCTTAGTCTTCTTCTTTCCCATAATTCTCTTTCTGCACTTTCACCTCAGGCGAGGGCAAAGCGCTTCTGGCTTTCATCATACCTGACCAGGCCCTGTCTTGATGAACTGTTAATATGTCTTGACACCTCGGAGGGGGTGAGCCCTAATTTTTCAGCCATTTCTCCTGTTGAAAGGGGGCGTTCCCGGAGAAGCGATACAATCTCGCTCATTGCCAGCTTATCCAGAATCAGGGTATTAAACAGGCCGTTGAACTCACTGCCGGTGAAGTAATTATGATACTCTTCCTCGGTCTTATAGGACAGCCTCATCCTCTCCCTTTCCACCAGCCGGATGTACGGAACCAGTCCCGTAACCGCCTCAAGCCTTAGCTTTAATGTCTTCTCATCTATCCCGTCGCTTATGCCGAGAGGCCCCAGTTTTTTCACCTTGTTGCCGAAGTCATTCATAACCTCGGCAAATTTGATCCCTTCACCGGCAGACACCCATTCAAGCCTTAACCTTTCCGGGTTTATACCAACATGCTCCAGTAATTTCTTGCATATATAAATGGTGCTCAAGGTATGGTAATTTCCATGGGTGACATAGTGGCAGTCGCCGATATGGCAACCGCCGACAAATACCGCGTCCTGTCCGTTTGAGAAGGCCCGAAATATATGCGTCAGGTCAACCCTGGCAGAGCACATCACCCTTATAAGTCTTATATAAGGGGGGTATTGAAAACGGGAAACGCCGCAGAGGTCAGCGCCTCCGTAGCAGCACCAGTTGCATACTATGCCCAAAATCTTTGGCTTATAATTAAGATCTGTACTCATTCCTATCTCACATCCTTAGTTAATAATCACTGCCTTGTGCATTAGTGAACCTTTAAGAGGCTGCGGAGGCTGCGTCAATTTGGTTAAAAAGCTCTTCATCGGTATAGTGTTTTAGTGAAATGGCCGATGTCGGACACACCGTGTTGCAAACGCCATCGCCTTTGCATAGAACAGGATTAACCGCGGCCTTTTTGCCCAGCGGCGTGTCATGGAATTCTATAGCGCCATAGGTGCATACGGTAATACATGCCCCGCATGAAACACATTTGTTTTCATCGACCCCGCATACTGAGCCGGATGCCCTTACGGTGTCATGGGAAAGAAGGGTTATTGCCCGGCCTGCGGCTCCATAGGCCTGGCTGATCGCCTCTGATATGTGCTTGGGATAGTGAGCTATCCCGCACAGGTAAACACCTTCCGCGGCAAAGTCAACAGGCCTTAATTTGACATGAGCCTCAGTGAAGAAGCCGTCCATGCCTAAAGACACCTTGAATAATTTGGCTGTTTCCTGACTGGCCGCCGAGGGGATAACCGCGGCAGACAGGGCAAGTATATCGGCATCAATGGCGAGCTTCTTTCCTAAAACAGGATCAGCAACTGTTATACGCAGGACCTGCTTGCCCCCCTCTTTAACAGTCTGGACATGAGGCTTATCTTCGGGTTCAAAGCGTATGAATTTAACCTCTTTGTCCGCCGCCTCTCTGTAATAATCCTCCCTGAAACCATAGGTCCTCATGTCCCTGAAGAGGATATAAATATCCATCCGGGGGTTTATCTCCTTCAGCTTCAGGGCGTTCTTTATTGCATGGCCGCAGCATATCCTGGCGCAGTAATTCCTGTCCTCCTGCCTGCAGCCTACGCATTGGATCATAACCAGACTTTCGGAGTTGATTACCTTTTCCTCACCTTTGGTGATCTTCTCCTCCAGTTCCAGCTGGGTCATCACCCTGTCATCTTTCCCATAAAGGTATTCGGTGGGCTTATATTCATCGGCGCCTATGGCAATGATGGCTGCCCCATGCTTTATTTCCGTGGCTCCTCTGTCTGACTTAACCTTTGTCAGGAAGTTCCCTACATAGCCCTCAGCCGATGTGATAACGGCATTGGTATATACATGTATCATTGGATGCTTATAAACCCTGCCAATAAGGTCTCTCAGATATGTCTGAACATCCAGCCCTTCCAGGGTGTAGTGTATCCTCCTCGCCATTCCGCCAAGGTCTTTTTGCTTCTCCACCAGGTGGACCTCATGTCCCTGATTGGCTATGCTAAGGGCGCTGGTCATCCCGGCCAGGCCTCCCCCTACCACCAGTGCCGTAGGATACACGGGCAGATCAAATTCCTGCAAAGGCTCCAGAAACTGGGCGCGTGCCACGGACATTCGGATTATATCCTTTGCCTTTTTGGTGGCATCCTCTTTTTCTTTTGAGTGGACCCAGGAGCAATGCTCTCTGATATTGGCCATGTCGTAGAAATATTGATTAATGCCGGCCTCCCTGAGGGTGTCCCTGAACAGCGGCTCATGGGTCCTGGGCGTGCAGGCTGCGACAACCACGCGATTAAGCCCCTTTTCCCGGATCGAGTCCGCCAGGCGCTGGGCAGAGTCCGTAGAGCATATGAACAGGCTTTCTTCGGCATGAACAACGTTCGGCAGGGTAAGGGCATACTCGACTGTTGAAGGAACATTTACTATCCTTCCGATATTGGCCCCGCAATGACATACATAGACGCCTACCCTTGGCTCTTCTCCCGATACGTCCCTCTCCGGAGGATACACCCTTTCCTTGGAGAGCTTGCCTCGCCTGAAGTCAAGAAATTCCCCGCATAAAGAACCGGCCCCGCTGGCGGTCACAACCGACTCGGGGATATCCACCGGCCCCTGGAATGCACCGCTTATAAAAATTCCAGGCCGGGAGGTCTCCATGGGATTAACAGGATTGGTTTTACAGAATCCGTGGGCATTGAGCTCGATGCCGAACTTCTTCGCAAGTTCCTTCACGTCGGCAGGAGGGGTCAATCCGACAGACAGCACAACCATATCGAATTCTTCCTCTTTTACCCCATCATCGGCAGTAGCATATCTTAGTGTTACATTCTTGCTTTCCGGGATCTCTCTTCCCAATGACACATAGCTTCTTATAAACCGAACGCCGGGAAGTTTCTCCGTTCTCTGGTAGAACCGCTCAAAGTCTTTGCCATAGGAACGGATATCATTATGGAATATGGTGCACTGGGCATCCGCGTCATGGTCCTTCGTCAAAATCACCTGTTTCTGGGTGTAGGTGCAGCATACTGCGGAGCAATAGCTGTTTCCTCCCTCCAGGACCTGCCTGGAACCCACGCAGTGGATCCATGCTATTTTATGGGGATGCTTCCTGTCTGAAGCGCGCAATATCTCACCTTCATAGGGCCCGGTGGCGCATAACAGACGTTCAAAGTCAAGACTGGTTACCACGTTCTGAAACTTGCCGTATCCATAGTCTCCCCTTGGCCTGGGATCAAACGGCAGGAAGCCCGGAGACAGCACTATCGCCCCAACCTTTACCTGTACCTTCTCCGGCTTTTGATTAAAATCTATGGCGTCATTCTGACAGACTGACAGGCAAATAGTGCATTTTTTATCTTTAAGGTAAAGACAGCTCTCATCTATATAGGTGACAAGGGGAACTGCCTGGGAGAAGTATATATGAACAGCCTTGTTTTGGGAGATCTCCTGATTGAACTGGTCCGGATATTTGACAGGGCAGTACTCTACGCAGGTAGTGCAACCTGTGCATTTGTCCTCAATAATATATCTGGGCTTTTTAATCAGGGTTACGTTAAAGTCTCCCGCTTCCCCTTCCACACTGTCAACTTCAGTATAGGTCAGGATCTCTATATTGGGATGCCTGGCGCATTCAATAAACTTGGGAGATTCGATGCACATGGAGCAGTCATTGGTGGGAAAGGTCTTGTCAAGCTGTGACATCTTGCCGCCGATGGTCGGCGATTGCTCAACCATATAAACCTTATAACCCGAGTTGGCAAGATCGAGAGAGGACTGAATGCCGCTGATCCCTCCGCCGACAACCATAACATCCCCGAAATTGCCGCCCATGGGAATTTTAAAAAGCTGTTTTTCAACCGATTCTTTTTCCACTTATCAATATCCTCATCAGGTTTTTACTGTTCCCTAAATCACTTCCTGGATAATCTCCGTGATGTCCTTAATCTCAAGGATCTCATCATATTCCAGGTTTAACCTGCTTTCCTCAAAATTGGTGATGCAGTACGGGCAGGCGGTAACCAGCGCCTTCGCTCCAACCTCTTCAGCCTGCATTAATCTGAGATCGGAGAATCTTTCGTTCTTCGGCGTGTCCATCCAGATCCTTCCGCCTCCGCCTCCGCAGCACAGGCTGTCCTTCCCGCTATCAGGCATCTCGATGAGTTCCAGCCCCGGTATATTCCTTAAAACATCCCTGGGTTCGTCGAATATGTTGTTATGCCGCCCCAGATAACAGGGATCATGATACGTAATCTTCTTTCCATACGACCCGGTGATTTTAATCCTTCCCTCTTTAATCAGCTGGGATAGATATTGGGTGATATGAACCACCTCAAAGTTCACCATGAATTCGGGGTACTCGTTCTTGAAGGTGTGGTAGCAATGGGGGGAAGAGACGAGGATCTTTTTCACGCCGTTATCTATAAAGGCCTTGATGTTGTCCTTTGCCAGCTGTTTGAATGTAGCCTCATCGCCGGTCTTGCGGATGCTCTCTCCGCAGCAGCTCTCCCTGGCGCCCAGTATCCCGAAATTTATCCCTGCCTTCTTAAGTATGTTGGCTGTGGCGGCGGCTACCTTTTTCATTCTCGGGTCATAGCTCAGGTAACATCCGACAAAATACAGGATATCCATCCCCTCTGAGTAGGGTTTCACAGCCAGGCCGTTTGCCCAGTCCGCACGCTTGCTCCGCTCCAGTTGCAGGGGGTTGCCATTGGAGATGATGCTTGCCCTCGCGGTTCGGGCGGGCTTTACAGAGGCAGGAAAGACCTCATATTCCGAGGCAAACCTGCGCAGGGCCACACTGATTTCTATCTGTTTTACTCCCCTGGGGCACTCCTGTGGACATCTCCCGCATGTGGTGCATCGCCAGATATCTTCGTTTTCCGTCTCAGTCAAGCCGAATGTGGCCTCCCTGATCAGCTTGCGCATGCTGAAGGCTCGAACCCTGTTCCACGGGCAAACAGTGTCGCATTTTCCGCATTGATAGCAGAATCTGAAAACCTCGCCGCCGGCCTGTTTTATTTCATCTATTACCTCTTTAAAGGGGGCTACTGTCTCCACTGTTTTTATCTATCCTCTTCTTTAGCCTTAATGTTTCAGCCCTTTTTTGACAATGACATGCGGGCAACGGTATCTGTTATCTTCTCTAATCCATATTTGTTTATCAATGCTTCCAACCCTATCTCCACATCCTCAGCTTTCACTTCTTCTTCTACTTCCTCTTCCCTTTCCTCGTAAATCAGAACGTCAGCGAGGCACCACTTAACACAGAGCGGCTCTTCCTCATCTTCACACATATCGCACTTAAGAGGCAGACCGGAATCGGGTTCTTTAAACAGGCCCCTGGATGGGCAGGCGGCCCTGCAGAAGTCGCACTCGTTGTATTCCTTTCCGTCAATTATGTACTTATCTCTCCCAGCGCATTCGGACGCAGTATATTCACCGGCGAATACCGGAAGCCATTTGTTGTTAAGTCGGTCGGTAATTATCTGAATGCGAGACCTTGCCGGATTAATGCTGCTGTATTTCGGTGAGGCATGAGAAGCGGAGCAGATTATCTCACATGACCGGCAGCCATTGCACTTATCCGCATCAATTTTGATTGTCTTGACTTTTTTCTTAATCTTGGCCATCTTTTAATATACCTCTCTTTTCTAAGTCATCAGCAACATAACCGAGGTCTAATTCTTCCAATTTTTTTCTTGTAGGAATGCCATCCATATTCCATCCCTTATATTTGTAATACGTAGACAAGAGTAGTTCTTCGTGCTCGGGAAATCTCCTTTTCCAATGATCTGCGGGCGGTTTCTCGTCTGCCCTGGTCATCCCTCTTCTATTATTAAATGCCCTGTGCAGGTTCCTGCTCCTGTTGACTATTTTCGTAAGTTTTTCTTCATCCATATCCATGCCGGTTGCTGCCGAGATTAATTTCGGGTAATTGTGTACGTGATAGGGGGCCTTCAGGCAGAATGATGACATGCCGGCGCACACACAGCAGGCGTCGTCAACGTTGTGAAGCATCTCCATCCAATCCACAATTTCAACGGCCATCTGGGGAGTCGGGTAGTACGGATTCGAGTTGTCTCCGCGCAGCTCCCAGTCCAGAAGGTATTGCTTAAAATGTTCATCAGGCAGCTGTGGCCAATCCTTTACAAACTCCTCTCTCTGCTCTCTTGTGGGGAAAGGTGTCTGGGGCCATTGCCCTTCGATCTGGGTAATGCTTATCTTTTCGTTGGTTGAATACATAAGGTAATAGAGGGGATCCATCATTCCCAACTTCAAAGGGAGTTGTTCATGTTTCTTGATGGTATTGTGATCATACTCCTCTGCGCCATTGCCGATCTTTCTTGCTGCATAATAAACGCCGTCAGCCAGGATATCTCCGATTCCTTCCCGGTGTGCAACCCTGTCAAGCAGCCAGAAAAATCTCCCCTCTTTATCAGAGGGGCAGGCTTCATAAGTGGACGTTCCTTCAAAGTCTTTGTCGGTCAGGATTCCGGCCTCATAGAGCTCAACAGCAAAGGCCAGAATCTGCGGGGTCGAAAACGAGTCCACTCCATACTCGGTAGCGCGTTGAAGGATTCTGAAGCCAAAACCCAGATCATCTACATAGGCCGCCATACAATAGGTGAGTTTCCCAAAGCATTTCATCATGTATCTTGGACCTCCCTGGTAGGAGACCAATCCCCCGCAATGCTGCGGACAGTTAAAGCAGCTTATCAACCTCTCTACTGTAGCAAGCTGAGTCTTCGTCCAATTCTCTTCATTCTCCTTGCTCCAGAAATCTTTTCTACGAACGCGTGCATTACCCCAGGCGAAATTTTCCGTGTGCCACTTCTCATCCGTATGCACCATCTCCTGGGGTGACCCGATCCCGGACAGGATAGTCATTACATCCTGGATGGGATTTGCGTTCCGGAAATTTATATAATCCGTCACGCCCTTCATATGCTCCATGAATTCCGCACCGCGGGCAAGATTGACGTCCTTGGTCCCGCGCACCGCTACCGCTTTTATCTTCTTGTCTCCCATAACGGCGCCTCCGCCGAGCCGGCTGGCGCTCGACCGGGACTGCTCGATGGACGCCGTGAATACCTTGTTTTCACCGGCCGGGCCGATGGCGGCCACCTGGGCTCTCGGTTCATTCAATTCCTTTCGAATAAGGTCCTGGGTTTCAAGGGCGCCCCTGCCAACTAAATGAGAGGCGTCGCGCAGTTCCACCTTGTCATTGTTTATCCAGAGATAGACCCACTTGGGGGATTTGTTGCGGAAGATTATCTTGTCATAACCGGCATACTTCAATTCCGCCGACCAGAACCCCCCCATCATAGGATATGCCAGCAGGTTCGACTGAGGGGAAACAAAGGTGACAACGGTGCGGTTGGCGCTGAAGGCAGGGGTGCCATTCAAGATGCCGGTGCTGATTATAAGCAGGTTCTCGGGATCAAACGGCTGGACTTCAGGGGGAACCCTGTCCCAGTGTATCTTGATGCTGGTGCCCAGCCCCCCGAGATGGGTTTCCATCATCTTCGGGTCGGTTTCTACCCGTTCAATATTTCCTGTCGCCAGATCAATTTCCAGGTTATATCCTGTCTCTGCGTATCTCATTTTTGACTCCTCTATATTGTCTGAACACGCAATATAATTTATTAATCACTGGTTTCAGACACTTAACTAAAATGGGCCTTTATCTGTAGGATAAAGGTTAAAACTATTCACGATGTAATCACAATCTAGCTATAATATAATTATGTGTCAAGAAAAAAACTATATTATTGATAGGACATATTTTTTCACGTAATGTATTAAGCATAAAAACTTCCTATTTTGATGACCTGAAATTAACTAATATTTTAGCATTTTTTCTTAAATATAGGTCAAAATCAGTTAATCATGATAAATTACTAAGATTAAAGAAGGCAACCAAATATATCTTTATTAAAAGGAGACAATCATGAAAGGCATGTCTTTCGGCTTGAAAGAGGCATTGCATTTGACCTTGGAGAATATAAAGCCCCTCACTACTGAGACTGTTTGTCTGGTTGACAGTGTTGACCGTGTAGCGACCTCAGATCTATATGCCCTGGTGGATTCCCCTTCCATTGATTCCTCACGTAAAGACGGCTACGCAGTTTCATCCCTTAATATAGCTGATGCAACTCCCGGAAACCCTGTCCGACTGCGGCTTGTAGGTTCTATAGCCGCCGGAGGCGAGGAGGATATTGAGGTCAGACCGGGGACAACGGTGAGAGTGTTGACAGGCGCCCGTATCCCGACGGGCGCTGATGCCGTGGTGGCTGAAGAATATGTGACACAGCAAGACAATGATGTGCTGATAGACGCCTCTATTGACCTTGGCAAGAACATCCTTCCGCGCGGTGGCGATGCGTCGCGACAGAAACGTATTCTGCGATCAGGCCAACAAATATCCCCTGTCATGGCAGGTCTCCTTGCCGCGGCAGGGCATAACATGATCCCGGTCTTTAGAAACCCTATCGTTGGGATTATTGGAACCGGCGACGAACTTGTAGAACCGGGGAAGCCCCTTGCGGAGGGCCAGCTATATGCAAGCAATATCATCACCCTGGCAGGCTGGTGCAACAGGTATAAAATGAAGACACGCATGACAATCGTAAAGGATGATTACGATGCAATCCGAAGCGCCTTAAAGCTGCTGTCCGATGAAACGGATGCTGTAATAACAAGCGGGGGTGCATGGATGGGGGACTATGACATGGTTGTGCAGGTTCTTGAAGGGCTTGGATGGAAAGAGATGTTTCATCGGATCCGCATAGGCCCCGGCAAGGCAGTCGGTTTCGGCACGCTGGACACAAAACCCGTTTTCATTTTGGCCGGCGGACCCCCTTCAAACCTGATGGGCTTCCTGCAGATCGCCTTGCCAGGCCTCCTTACCCTTTCAGGACACGCAAACCCGGGCCTTCCGGGGATTAATGCCAGGCTTGGTTCTGAACTCAGGGAGGGCGCGTTAAACTGGACTGATTTTTTCTTCGGGACGCTTGAATTTAATGACGGGCTGCCGACCTTTTATCCCATGAAAAAACGCAGCCGCTTGAGTTCCATCGCCAGGGCCACGGCATTAGCATCAATCCCTGAGGGACAGGACAGCATCCCGGAGGGTTCAGTAATCAGTGTTCAACTGCTGAAGTAGGAGGTTAATAACCGGCGGCTGAATTTTAAAAAAACTGATCCCTGGCTTTGGGGTATGTCCATAACTGTCATGGCAGCCTAACCTTTTCAATGGAGTCGAAATGATACCCATAATTGCCGTAGCGGCGCCTGTCGGAGGAGGCAAGACCTCGCTTGTAACGGCCATCGCGTCTGCCCTCGGAGACGCTGCCATTATCTCCTACGACCATTATGAGCGTTCCACGATGAAGTCCCCGGACGACATGAGGCGCTGGATGCAAAACGGCGCCCGGTTCGACGAACTCTCCGCCCCTGGCCTTGCGGATGACCTGGCCCGGATGAAGAGAGGGGAGAGCATTATTGATCCCGGGACCGGGGCCTCGATCCCGGCCGGGAAACGGATCATCTTTGAAATGCCACTCGGCAGGGAATACACTGCGACCGCCGGTCTCATAGACCTTTTAATCTGGATCGACACGCCTCTCGACATGGCGCTGGCCCGTAAAATCAGGGAGCTCATAGCCCATTTCCCTCCCGTGTCAGAAGAAAGGGACGCCCGTTCATTCCTTTCCTGGCTGGACAGCTACCTCGAGAACTACCTGGGCATTGTCGGAAAGATGCTCGCTCTCCAGAAAGAGCACGTCCCTGTCCATGCCGACATTATCCTTGACGGGCGGAACGACCTCGACCCCCTTGTCCGGCTTGCCCTCGATGCGATCAGAGCGCGCTTTCCCCGCTGAAGAATGCTGGATAACTACGACCTTGTAGAAAAGATGAAAGAAAAATTCGGGGATAAAATAGAAATTCATTAACAGATAGATCAACCGGAGGCGAAAGCCGCCTTTGCTTTCTCCGTTTGGCTGCAGCGCCTTGTTCGGCCTGTGGAATTCTTTCCGACTCTAATGAGGCAGATCTTGGCAACTGTTGCAAATGTCGTGGCATCCTACATTAACATCCTTCATGCCCTTCATGAGTTCCGACTTTAGCGTATAACCTGAACCCAAAGTAGAATGAGTGTAGTCAATGCTTATGGGTTTTACCCTGTCAAAGAGTGCTTTTTCGATGAGAAATGTCACGCCTCTCTCCGTGAAAACCTCATCATTTTCCTTCGGCTTATCCAGTGCCATAACGAGATATGGACCCTTCCACCCGCCTTCGGTCATCAAGATTCTGATGGACTGAATACCTTCGCCTCCTTCCAGAAACTGTTTGATCTTTTCCGATGCCTCTTCGCTTACTTCGAACATGTGGAACTCCTTTCGATGGATTTGTGATTCTCTTTCGCCCGATCACGGTTTGCCATAAATATATGCCTTCTCCGGCCCTAGCAGTCTGTCGGACTTTCTCTGTAAGTGCTTGATATTATTAGATGTGGCATTTTGTCTCTAAAAATAATATCTAGTAATAACAAAGCTTTACAGCTCTGATTTTTTTCAAGTCCGACAAATTCCTAGTCAAGAGCAGTTAAGAAGATTCATTTGTCCTATGTTCCTTGCCCATCAGGAAAGCAGATCATCCATGATGACTATCTTTCTCTTTGACACGCCAGTCGTGGTCCAGCGTCCCTCTGGCGAGAAACGCACACCGGGTGTTTCCAGGTTCCCGCTGGCAATGGCTTTTCGTATTGCATCGACCCTGTTGAGGCATTGTATGACTTCGCGATCCGCAGGGTTGCCGCCTTCCGCTCTGTGTACATCGATTTGCATCCGAAGCCTCCCAGTCCTTCCCTTTGTGACGGCAACCCGATAGTCGAGAAGCCCCGGAAGCCGGAACAAGGTGTCATCCATATCGGACAGGGCCAGAGTACAGTCGGGACCCATCCGTACAATGCCGTTCCACCTGCCTCTGACACGATCCATCCGCCTCAGTACGCTGCCGCAGGGGCATGGTTGAGGAATGATGCGGGCGATATCCCCGGTCCGGTATCTTATAAGCGGCATACCCTGTCTCGTAAGTGTAGAAAAGACCACTTCGCCTATGACACCATCAGAACAGGGCTCCCCTGTCTCATGATCAACGACCTCGAAGTAGAGGTCGGCTTCCCGCAGGTGATACCCATCCAATGCCTCGCACTCGACCCCGCCGCCGAGACCACTCTCTGTCATACCGTAATGGTTGAAGACCCGGCTGCCCCAAATTGCTTCCAGTGTTTCTGCAATCGCCTTCGGAACATAATCCGTGCTCAAAAGGACGCTCCCAATACTGCCCTTTCCTATTGCCGCTCCGGGCTGCGAACAGGCCACGGCGAGGACCTGCGTGGGAATGCCTACGAGACATTGGGCATTAAAAGAGGCAATCGACTCCGCTGCGTGCATGGGATCCATGACAGGCCCGTACACCAGGGCCTGGACATCCATCCTTTGAAGACCACGAAGGAGAAGGTCCCCCACACTGTCCGGCCTCTCGCCGGGAAGGAGGATCGCTACTCTCTGCCCCGGTCTTACAAGGGTGGCCATGCCATGATGAAAGAAGTCCACGGTCAATTCCAGATCATCTTCCGTGAAAAAAAGCCGCTTTGCCTCCCCCGTGCTGCCCGATGTGCGCAGGGTAACGATTCTGGCTATTTCGTCCTGGCGGACCGCCATGAAACTCAAAGGGTCCTTTGCAATATCAGACGGTTTTGTAAAAGGGATTTTAGCGTTGTCGGAAAAATCGGATAAAGGAACGTCCGGAAGTTTTGCAAGATGGCGACGATAGAAAGGTGAGTTGCGGCGTGCATAATCTATGGCCTCATTCAGCTTCCGGAGTTGATATGCTTTAAGCGCCTCTATGAAAAAACCTCCAGTCAGGTCGTTGGCTATGCGGGCCTTTTCTCTGATCCATGCCTCAAGTGGAGTGATGCTTATCATTTAGACCCCGATCGGTTCCGGCGGCGGTATAGGCCTTTCCCTTCCCTGCTGGTCAGGTTGTAGGCACAGAAAGGAATGAGCCTTCCGTCTGGAGATATGACCGATATGCAGCAGCCCCTGAGCCGCTCCAGGTCGAGGTTGTCCACATCCTGGAATGCCATGGCGGATATGGTGAAAGTCCCGGAGGCAACCTCCTGAAGAAAGAGATCCAGGTCTAGAGGCCCTTCTACCCTGGTCACATCCGGGTTTCTATCGCGGCAACAGGAAGTCTCCTTCGCTATTGGGAGACAGTTGGAAAACTGTTCTGAGGAAGGCAGTCTCCAGCGGCGTGACACGGTCTCTACAGTCCTCTTCATTCCTCCAGCGCCGGTTTCCCCGGAGCAGCAGCCATCTTCAGCCCCTGCCCCAATCAATCTGAGCCCGCCTTCCGCCAGGTGGATGTATGTTGCATGGAAGGAACAATGGGCGTGTTCGCAGCCGGGAGGAGAGAAGTCGCTCACTCTGACCAGCCCCTCCGTCTGTTCATCGAGAGATCTCATCAGCTCAGGAAGTGTAAACCGGCCTTCGTCGCCGCTCTGTTTCGGAAAGCGGCCAAAATAGCTGACCGGCTGGAAATGAACGCCCCGGACAGCCGGGGCCAGCTGCAGGGCCTGCCGCACTATGGCACCGATATTATCGGTGTTTATGCCTCTAACAAGGGTAGGGACGAGGATGACGCCGAGACCAGCGTCTCCGCAATTCCTGACAGCCTGAAGTTTCTTATTGAGGAGGGCCTTCCCCCTCAGGGAGCGGTAGATCGCATCATCGACCCCGTCGAACTGGAGAAAGACCGATGAAAGGCCTTTTGCCTGGAGCCGCTTCACGTAGCCTGTGTCCGCGGCAAGGCGAAGGCCGTTTGTATTGACCTGGATAAAGGAATATCCGATATTTCGCGCAATTTCGACGACATCCGGAAGGTCATCACGCAGGGTGGGCTCCCCTCCTGAAAGCTGGAGGTTGCAGGGACCTGCCGCCGCCATAGCCCGTTCCAGCAGGTGAGAGATCTTCTCCTGTGACGGATCCTTCGCCTCTCTGCGGCCTGAATCGGCAAAGCATATTGTGCAATTGAGGTTGCATCGGTCCGTCACCTCTATCAATACCGAACAGGGAAGCTGAACGTGAGCGTCACAGAGGCCGCAGTCAAACGGGCAGCCCTTTTCAACTGTCCCATAGCAGAGATCCGGCCGGACAGGGGCCTTCGGCCTCTGCCATCCGGACATGGACGGTTCGCCGCGCCATAGAACGGTCCTGAATGAACCATGGTCCCTGCACTCCTTGACCATAAAGACATCGCCGCCCTGAAGCAGCCGCGTCGCCTTGACCCTTTTTAGACAGACTGGGCACAGGCTTTCTGTTTCATTCAAGTGCGACTTTTCCATGATATCATCCATTCCTGGCGACAGCTGGATTAAATCCATGGCTCACAAGGGTATCCATGCACTTATGATAGGTATCAGCTACAATTTTGCCGCATATGCTTCGGTCAGGGAACTTTTCAAGGATCTCGCTGCACCGTGTCCCGCCGTACTCCTCTTGAGCTTTTACCCTGAACCAGGCTGTGAGTTCGTCCATCATCGCCATATATCGGTCGTCGTGCTCCTCTTTCTCATCTCCCTTGCCCGCATAAAAAGAGATAAGACAAACTCCGCCTGACAGGGCGCCACAGACCTCGCCGCTCCCGTTGATGCCGAAGCAGAGGCCTCCCATCGACCTAACCAGATCGGCGCTGGTTCTGCCCTGGGCCTCCAGTGCGAGGATAAGGATCATCTGTGCACAGCAGAATCCCCTGGCCTTCAGTCTCATCAGCTCAAAAAGCATGTCATCCATGATTCACCGTATTCTTTCTATCTTATATGGAAATTTAACCTGTTTTGAATTGGCTGAAATGTTACTTGTCTTCAAGGACCTGCTCTGCCTCAGCCATCTTTCCTGTCGCAAGTTCTTCCTCTATCAGGATCATGCCGCAGCTCGGGCACGCAGGAAGATCGAGTGCGAAGATTACTCTGGAATACTGGAGCCTGACTTTTTGCACTTCCAGGGGCAGCTTGCACAGATTGCAGATCCATCCGCCTGCGCTGTCGGATTTCGCTTTTTCCGTCATAACCCCCGCCCCCTCTTCATCTCCATCCTGTGGGAATAGGCGCTATGGACCTGATAGGCTTCCCCGGTGCTACTGTATTCAACCCAGTAGGTGACCCTCCCAGGTCTGAAAGAAGCGAGGGACCGGCTGGTGGAAGGGTTGATGAACTTCTCCCCGGTGGTCTCTGCATGGTGGATTGTCTTTTGCAGGTCCTCCTTCAGAATATGACGATACTCAACAAGTCGCTCGACTTCCTCTGACATTTGCAGATATATCTGCTCATATGTTTCTATGTGTTCCCCGGTCATGCCGCAGATCTCTCTTAGCTGTGTTTTCTTGAATTGATAACAGTGTATTTGACGATTAAAATATTAACTGCTTTGATGAGTTATTGTCAATAATTGCTGCACACCCTTGCCTATCTTTTATTAACCGGGGGCATGAAGCATTATGTTTATGAATTGAAGAACATTATTCTTCAGGAGACAAGGAGATATCCGGCAAGATGAGCATTATTGGCTATATCTCAGCATGATCAATCAGCTGAATTAAAACCTTTTCTCCTGCCTTTACTTCTATAATATTCTCCGGGATTATTATCAGACAGTTGGCGTCGCTTAGTGATCGAAGCACGGATGTTTTTTGGCTGCCTGTTGTCGAAACAAAAAACTCATTATTCTTAATAGTGAAGCAACCCCTCAACAGACTGGCCTTTCCCGGCTTTTTATTTATATCCTCTTCAAGAATCGCGTTGACTATCGGCTTGTTTATTCTTTTGGCGCCCATCAGCTTGAGCAACGCGGGCCTCACAAATTGAATGAATGAGGTAAGAGTAGAAACAGGATTTCCCGGTAGCCCAAAAATCAGCTTATTGTCTTTTTTCCCGAAGGTGCAGGGGCCACCGGGTTTGACATTTACCCGTTCAAACAGCATTTCAATGTTCAGATCGGAAAAAATATCCTTAACAAAATCATACTTTCCCATTGATACGCCGCCAGTGGATATTATGACATCTGATTTCAGGGCTTTCAAGAACATTTCCTCAGTATCTTTCAATGTGTCTTTAGCAATGCCGAGATATTCGGGAAGGGCGTTATATTTTCTTAGTTCCGAGCACAGGGTATATGCATTTACGTTTCTAATTTGGCCGTTTTTAATTTCTTCGCCTATTTCGGCCAATTCATCACCTGTAGAGATAATTGAAACAGTCGGCTGTTTATATACCGTTACTGCAGTATAATTCAGTGAGGCGAGGATCCCGACATCCGCCGAACGCAAGCGGTCTCCCTTATGCAGCACGATATCTCCTTTATTAATATTCTCTCCTGCTGATCGGCAATTATGGTGTTTGACCGTTTCGCAGAATAACTTTACACAACCTTCCTCTTCTTCTGTGTCTTCAAATCTGATTACCGAATCAGCACCTTCCGGTAGCGGAGCGCCGGTCATTATTCTTACTGCTGTCCCTCTTGAGACATGTTTGCCGGCATTGGAACCGCCTGCCTGTACTTCTCCGGCAATTTTAAGTTTCACAGGATTATTTTTTGTTGCCCCACGCGTGTCATCGGCGATTATTGCATAACCGTCCATTGCGGAATCATCTGCAGGAGGTATCATTATATCCGATACAATATCCTCATATAGAACCCGATTGTATCCTTCCAGTATGGAAATATTTTCACAGTTCAATGGGGTGACAGAACCTAAAATAATCTTTTGAGCTTCTTTGATGAATACTGTTGAAGGATGATTTCTCATAATAATCCTATAAATAAGATAATCCGGAAAAAAACAAGTCCTGCTTTACCGCCTTCACCCTGCAGTCTCCCGTCTTCATTTGCACACGTTCTTTTAGATTTCCAGAATAAATCTTTAAAGGTTTGACGGCCCGTTATCAGCCGATAGTCTTGCGCAGGTTTACAAAGTCGCTCCTGCCGAAACCGAGGTTTTTAAAAAAGGAAAGCAGGTCAACGGAATCCCATTCAAAGCTGGTATGGACATTGCTTATGCCGATTTTCTTATAGACACTGAAGGCCTCTTCAGCGAGTTTTTGCCCTATGCCCTGCGCCATTAATTTCGGGTGGACACAGAGCAGGGAGATCCATGCGCTTCTATTGATCCCGAATCCCCCGTAAAAGATATAGCTCAACAAAAAACCTACGATTTCATCATTGATCTCTGCTACATAATTGACAAAACAGGAACTCCTGCACTGCTCCCTGATATCCTTTGAAAGATCAACCCGTTTGGGAAGCTGCACTACAGCTTTATATACACCCTCCACTCCCTCAATATCCTCTGTTTTCAGCCTTCTTATGACCAGGTTGTCCATGTTCACACTGTTGAATATGAAAGGGTTTAATTATATTTTAATCACATTCTAGCTACAACGTAACTATACAGAAGGGTTAAAGACGATGTCAAGGAGAAAATTTACCGCTTCGGCGGAATGCCGGCCGGCAAAAACCAGCAGGCAGGAAAGACCGCGGCATAGAAGATCTAAGGTCTTGGATGAAACCTCTCATGCACCTGTTTCAGCCGCTCCCTGCTGACATGAGTGTAAATCTGCGTGGTCGAAATATCGGCATGCCCCAGCATGACCTGGACCGATCGCAGATCGGCGCCGCCTTCAAGGAGATGGCTTGCAAATGAATGTCTCAGGCTGTGGGGCGTGATCCTTTTCTTAATTCCGGCCATTATACCATATTTTCCGATGATCTTCCAGAACCCCTGGCGGGACATCTGTCTGCCGCTGGAATTTACAAACAGGACCTGGGAATTTCTGCCCTTCAGCAGGTCCGGCCTCCCGTCATACAGGTAGGATTTAATGGCCTCTCTGGCCTTATCGCCCATGGGCACCATCCGCTCCTTGGTTCCTTTTCCAACTGTCCTTACGAAACCGGCCTCCAGGTTGATATTGACAAGCCGCAGGCCTGTCAGCTCCGACACCCTCAGGCCGGTCGCGTAAAGCAGCTCCAGCATGGCCTTATCCCTGAGCCCAAGACTGTTTGCAGGGTCAGGAATGCTGAGGAGGAGGTCCACCTCTTCCATGGAAAGGATTCCGGGGAGCCGCCTCGGCAGTTTAATGGACTCCAGAAGCCTTGTGGGGCTTTCCGTCAGCTTTCCGTCGTTAATGAGAAACCGGAAGAACATCTTCAATGCGGAGACAGCCCTTGTAACGCTACGTAAGGACAGGGAGCCCTCCAGCGATTCAATATACTCCGTGATATCTTCCCTCGCTGCCCTGATGGGAGAAACGCCCCTTTTATCAAGGTGCCCCAGAAACCTTATCAGGTCCCTGCTGTATGACTGGATAGTGTTGTCCGCAAGGCCCCTTTCCACCCTGAGGTGGTTGATGAACTGGTCTGCAAGAAGATAGGTCTGGTCTTTTTTAGAAGTCATAGTAATTATCGTTCTCAGTAAGTATCCTGGGGCCGCCCTTTTCAATAACGACCATCTCCTCAAGCCTTACGCCGCCTTTGCCGGGGATGTATATGCCCGGCTCAACGGTTACAACCATGCCCTCCTCGAGCCTGACCGGATTCCTCGGGCTGAGACTGGGGGCTTCATGGGTTGCCAGGCCTACGCCATGCCCCAGGGAGTGCCCGAAAAAGTCCCCGAAGCCTGCTTCTCTGATAATGTCCCTGGCAATGGAATCGGGCCTGGTGCTTTCCTCCCCGGCCCTGACATATTCCAGCGCCGCAAGCTGGGCCTGGCGGACAACCCTGTAGATCTTTTTAAACCTGCTGTCGGGAGGCCCCAGAAAGATGGTCCTCGTCATATCGCTGCAATACCCTCTCAGCCTCACGCCGACATCAAAGATAACAGGGTCTTTCGGCCCTATCTTCCTGCCCGAGGGAACCGCATGGGGGAGTGCTGCGTTGGGGCCGGAGGCAACAATAGGCGGAAATGCCATGCCTTCGGCCCCGGCATCATAGGCAAGCTCCTCAATCTCCCTTGCCACTTCAATCTCGGTAAGGCCCGGCTCAAGGCTGTACACAACCTCGTCAAGGACGGCCGAGATGATATCCGCCGATGCCTTCATCGCCCTTATTTCAGCCTTGTCCTTTCTCTCTCTCATCCTGCCGATTAAACCGTCCATAGGCGCCATGCGGACGGGGGGGGTAAGGGTCTTCAGCCGTTTTGCAAATTGCCGATGCTGCTGCCATGTAAGATGATCCCCTTCAAATCTCAGCACCTCTGTCTTAAGCCCGGCAACCACACCGGACAATTCGGTAACAAGATCCTTTGTAAATGTTATCACCTCAAAATCCGGGGCCTGCGTCCTTGCCTCTATTGTGTACCTGGAGTCAGTAATCAGAAAGGCCTTCTTTCTGTTAATAATAAGCGATCCCGATGATTCATTAAGCTGGGTGTCAGCGGCCCTGAAGCCTGAAATATACCTCCTGTTTTCGGGCTGAATTATCCACAGGGTGTCGGGGGATTTTGAGGTCAGGCCTTTCCTCAGGGTTGCCAGTCGTTTTTGAAATACCGTATCTTTCATTATTTTGTCCGCTCCTTAAAATATAAGATTTTACATATCCGTGATAAAATAACAATAGCAAATAAGTTGAGGTCTGTTGACATATCCCTAATCTGTTGCTACACATCTTGGATAACCGTTATTTCAACGGGGCATAAACCATCCGGACTTTCGCAAGAAAAGCGTTATAAATTATGGGCCATGGAAAGATTATAGAATTTATTGATGAGGGCAGGATACACTGCACCCTCTGCATCCAGGACAAGGGAAACAAGCTGCACCTCCTCACGCCCCTGAACCAGCAGCTTAATATCTCTCCTAAAAGGGCCCTGCTCACCTCTAATTCCTCCATAGACCCCCAGGGAAACCGTGAGGAGATATTATACCGTCTTAAACAGGTTGACCTTTTAAGGGACAGTTTAAAGAAGGAGATATGCGTCAAAGACCTTTGGGAACTGATCAGGGACGAGAATGAGAGCTTCGACTACAGATACCTTGCGCAGCTCTGCTTCGGCGAGGATGTTACGGATGATCACATCTCGGCGCTTGTAAGGGCGCTCTTTGAAGATAAGCTCTACTTCAGGATAAAAGACGGGCGGTTTATTCCCCTCACTGAAGAAAAGGCTGAACAGGTCGCGAGGCAAAAGGATGAAGAGGCCTTAAAGGAGGAAAGGCTCAATCTCGGAAGCGCATGGCTCAGGGAGGCGCTTCAGAAAGATTTATCCCGGATTTCACCGGCCGATAAAGCAGTCATTGATATACTGGTTGAACTCGCTGTTCACGGCAAAGAGTCGCCCGACATCAAGTACGGGGCTGAACTGCTTTCGAGGGCAGGGATTTCCGATACCGGGGAGGCCAGAAACCTTCTCATAAGGCTTGGCGTATGGGACGAAGATGAACCTGTCGACCTGTACAGGTTTAATATTAGAAGATCATTCGATGATGCACTGCTTAATGAGGCATCCTGCCTGTCTGCGGTTGATACCCCCGGACGGGAAGACCTCCGGCATCTCCCGGTGTTCACAATTGACGGCCCGTCTACAAGGGACTTTGATGACGCACTGAGCCTTGAGATCATTGATGACTTCATCCAGATAGGAATTCATATCGCCGATGCTGCAGGTCTCATCGCACCTGACACTCCCCTTGACAGGGAGGCCTTCATGAGGGGTTCATCCCTGTATCTCCCGGGAAGAATGATTCCCATGCTGCCGGAACAGCTTTCTGATGATACGCTCAGCCTGCTTGAGGGAAAAGACAGGCCTGCCGTCTCTTTACTGGCCAGATTTGACAGGGCAGGCAATCTTCATGATTTCAGGTTTACGCCCAGCGTTATCAATGTCAGACGGCATTGGACATATGATTATGTTAATGACATTTATGACGGCGATGATACATTTTCAACCATGTACAGGCTTTGTGACCTCCTGCGGAAAAAGAGGATTGAGCAGGGCGCCTTGATACTCTCGCTCCCTGAGCCCTCCTTCCAAACGGATGAGAATTACTCAATAACCATAAAAATGATATCCCAGGAGACCCCCTCCCGAATGATGGTGGCCGAGATGATGATACTCTACAACTGGCTGGCTGCCCGCTTCTGCAGGGATAATAATGTCCCCACACTTTTCAGGGCGCAGAAGGAGCCTACAGAGAGGCTGTCCCTGGAAGGGACAGACTATATCTATTATGTCTTCATGCAGAGGAAAAAGCTGTTCCCTCTTGTGATTGATGCGGAGCCGGGCCCCCACTCCGGGCTGGGGCTGGATGCCTATACGAACCTAAGCTCCCCCATAAGGAGATATTTTGACCTTGTGTGCCAGCGACAGCTGAAGCATTTCCTTGTCCACGGGTCCGGCCTGTATAACAAGGAGGAGCTTGAAAAGATAAGGCTTTCCGTAAGTCCCACCCTGAAGGACCTGAACCAGGTTAAAAGAAACTGCCAGAATTACTGGATATTGAAATATATAAAAGGCCGTGCAGGCATGGAATTCCCGGCCATAATACTTGATGTAATGAAAAAAAATTACAGGATAATAATGACGGACTGTCTTTACGTTACGGAAATGAAGAGAGAGGCGGGCCAGGATTTCAAGGCGGGAATGAATATCACGGTAAAAATCAGAAAGGCCGACCCCTGGGATAATCTTTTGAGAGTGGAGCCCTCGGGAAATCCTTAGTGCTCTTCCATATCAATATATACCTTCCCTATTAAAATAGAGCCGTTATGGACCTTAACCTCATTGTGAGGAGAGGTGCAAAGGTCCCTTATCTCCTCAGAATCCCCATTTGTGAGTTTTTTGCCGTTGATGCTAAGGGATATTTCAGAGCTGTTATAAAGGTTGGTGGCTATTTTTTCCACACGGATATTATCATCTGCAGAAAAAGTAACGGAGTCTTCCTGTCCTAACATGACACGGCCATCGTTGTTTATTCTTAAAGAAAGATAATTCAGCCGGGGCTCCAGGAGCTTGACATTAAAGCTCCCCAAAATATTTCCTCCCCTTGATGCAATGACAGGATAGGTTTCGCCGTTTTTGTCGATGGAGTACCGCTGCATCAGGTCATTTGCCGTATCAACCACATACCCCCTGTCCTCACCCGAATTGGTTGACTTGTCTCCGACAAATCCCTTGAAGTTAACCTGGACCCCGGACAGGTTATCGGGCAGGATATCGGCAATCTTCATCTTATCCCCTTTAACCAGCTCCAGGGTTTCTCCTTTTTCAAGCAAAAGCCTGCGGCCCATGGCCTCAACAATAAAGGAATCCACACTGTCGGAGGCAGGCGCCTTGTTTTCCTTGTCGCCCGATGAACCCTTTTTTAGAATCCGCACGGGTATCTCCCCGAACGTATTATTGTCCCTTCTTACTATGATTTCAGTGTCCCTGAATATCTTGAAGTCCTTTCTGTAATCGTTTATATCACCATAGCCCAGGATGTCCAGGCTGAGGCCCCTGTCATAATTGGCCTCAATATGTGAAATATTAATGGAATCGCCCTCGTTAAGATCAAGGTGTTCGTTCTTGTTGATAACCATCGGTGTTTCTCCATTAACAGAGACAACGAGGTATTTAAGGACCGGATTATCAAGAGCGAGGCCCGGCGATTGGGGTATGATATTGAACCGCTTCATGAATGCATTGATTATCAGATTATGAAACCATACCTTCAGGTCGGTGGAGGGCAATGCCTTGGATGTCTCAACTCCGAAGGCCGGTATATGAAGAACATTCATGGCATAGTAGGTGGCTGACTTCCGCTGTTCCTTGTGCGGGCTGTCATCATCCGCCGTCCGCGTATTCATAAAATGAAATTTATACAAATCATTTGATATGTACTGATTGACCTCCTCAATAACGTCTTGCGCCATTTCTCCCAGCATTATTTTTTCATCCCTGCCCGGAACGCTGAATTCCGCGCAATCGGCTATCACTGACTGGCCATAGCGTTTAGGGTTACGCAATTCATCTATATACTCAGGATAATAATAACCGGAACCGTCGTGAAGGTTCAGCAGGTAGTCGCTTTCACTTATGAGCTTCTTAAGTATGTTGACTATCTTGTCTTCCATGCTGAGGTCAATGTTTTCATGTGTGAATTTCCTGTTCATGTCACCATTGAGCCCCCTGTCGTTCATGATGATAGAGTAAAAATTCGCCCTGGGCACAACAATAAGGTTCCCCTGCTCCAGGCTCATGTCCGCGTACAGGTCAGCTGAAAGAAAACCTCCCGGCTCATTCCCCTGTATCCCGCCTATAAGCATAAGGGTTTTACCGGGTTTTTGACCATAGATTCTGTAGATATTCAGTTCATAGGCGGTGTCCGGGAAATAGACCTCATGTTCTGTTTTTGCCCCTGCATAGAGCGGAAAAAGCACCGTAAACAGAATAAAAACACATGGCATAAAAAGCAGGCTCTTCCCTGGGTGCGTGATCCTGTTATACATCATTAACCTCGTATTCCTTTTCAAGGATTATATCGCCTGAGGGATCATAGGCAAGTATCCTTATTTGCGCGGGCATGCCGACGGAACCGTCAGAAGTGAATTCACGATGATACTGTTTGAATCTCTGGATAATAAAATGTTCCCCGCTGCGAAATTCGGCAGGAAGACCGTTTCGGACCTCTTTTGAGGGGGCATTCCATACTGATGGGAAATTGCCGTCCTTATCTCTGACTATAATATGTAAATACCCTTCAGCCGCCCCGGTTCCAGAGGTCACGCTTACAAGCCTGAAGTCTAAAACAACGCCGGAATCCAGCCTCCTTATTCCCAGCCCCTCAATATCAACGGATCTTTTTGCCTGCTCACTTCTCTCTCCGGACATATCAATAACCGTCATGTCCCCGGCAGGCCGGGACTGCACTCGCGCGGCCGTGCCGCCGGCTTCCATTTGTTTGCTGGTTGATTCTATGTAGGCCTCAAGGTTAGCTGTACGCTGCTGGGCCTTAAGGAGGCCTTTCTCCATCCCCTCGAATTTCTCTGTAATCTCCTTGATCGTGATAGACTGGTCGCGGAAACGGGAACTCATGCTGAAATGCCGGCCGATTATGAAGAGAGAAAACAGGCTGTATAGCACGAGGATTATGGATGACCATAAAAGGATACGGCGGGATATGGTAAATGAACGTATCCTTCCTATGCTCCCCATAATCATGATAGTAATCTCATGCGGACCTGGAGCATTTTCCTTCAGAGATGAATTTATCCGCTGATTGCCTTCCATTCCTCTTTTTTGATCTTCCACTCGTTGCCTATCTTAATAAGGATCATGTTTTTTTCACCGTGATCCGTGTATCCGTCCGCCCTGTAATCCTGGATAAAGCTTACCTCTGCCTGTTCATCAGAGATCTCTATTATTTTCAAATCGCCGATTTCTACAATAACGCTGCTGTACCTTTTATTCAGTCTGGCCCTGTGGCTTTTCCATGCGCCCAGATCCATGCCGCGGGATCTGAATTGTTCGTCATAAAAGGAGATATACCTTTCGGTATCCTTTACTTCCCATGCATCAATCCACGAATTTATAAACTCTTCGATCTCCGCCAGAGAATCCTCAGGCTGTGGGGCAGTCAGGGAATCCTTTGTTTCGGCAGTTGCTTCCTGCTGAGCGCCGGGTTGAGGAACGTTCAACTCGGCCTGTTTTGCCCCGTCGGCCTCTGCATTGAGATCTTCATTTAATGGCACTATGGATGCTGCCTGTTCGGCATCCCCGGCATTCTCCTGGCCGGCGCCCTGCCCTTGCGTCATAACCTCAGCCGGGTCAGCTGATGCCTCCCGGGGGACCTCAGGCAATGATGCCATTACAATGTCTCCCGCTGCTCCGGGAGCATCATAATTCCCGACCCCTGATCCGGCAGTCACCCGGGCATCCTGCATCACATCAATAGCAGACACCTGCGGCTCATCTGTCAAAGGCTGTGTCAGGGCTGTTTGTTTTATATCAGAAGATTCCTCCTGCAGTGAAGCGGGCTGTTGTACTTCCGGGGAAATCTGTTCTTTGTCTGCGGCTTCAGCCTGAAGGCTTTCCAGCCCTGGAATTGTTTCTGTTACCTGTTTTACTTCCGCAAGCGAGAATGCCTCCCCAATTATCTTCCACTCTTCGCTGTTTTTTGTGATATACAGCCTCTTGGTGCCGGTGCTTTCAAATACCGGCGTCCTGTATGTCTGTTTGAAAGAGGCAATAACCACGTTGTTGTTGATCAATATCCCCAGGTCATCGATCTCAACTCTGATTTCACTGTATTTTTTAGTGACCCTCGTCTTGTAATCCTTCACCTGGCTCCAGTTTTTGCTGCCGGACTGGAAACTGCGGCTGTAAAATGACATGTATCTTTCAATATCTTTACTCTGCCACGAATCTCTCCAGCCTTCAATGATTCCGGCAATTTCCTTCGTCTTTTCTTCAAGCTCCTCCTCTTTAACCATCTCGATGCCTGAACTTATTATCACCGGCGTATCAAAAAGGGTTATATATGACGCAAGATCTTCGATATCCCTGTTTTCAAGGGCAATACACCCGCTTGTATCGTTGGGCTTGAGAGGTTTGTTCAGGCCGTGAAACCAGATGCCGTAACCATTCCTTCCCTCTTTCATATCAAAGATATTCGGATAATTAAGGGGAAGCGCCATGGAGCCGTATACAGGGGATAGAGACTCGCCGGTGTATGTGTTGATGAAATAATATATGCCCTCCGGGGTCTTCTTGTCGTTGACTACGGATTTGCGCCCGCCATTTTCGCCTGTGGAGCATTGATATACCTTTACAGGCTCAAGCAGATTATCGCTTCGATACAACATTACCTTCTGTTGTGATTTATCCACAAGGACGACATATTCTGCACCGTGCCCACCCCATTTCAGGAGATTGGAAGGCACTAACCCCTGTTTTTCGGCTGGCTGTTCCACAGTGCAGTTCGCGTAAGGGCACTGGCATATAATGAAGACAAGAAATGAAAGAATTGGCAAAAGGCCCTTTCTGACTAGCGACAGAAGGAAGCTTATTTGTATCTTTTTAATTTGGTTAAGAAACAATTTAATCGGAATCCCTAATAAAAGCATTCTTCAACTGAGATATTACACCCTGTCCCCAAGCCGGATAATATTATTCAGGCGAAAACCCTTTTAAAAATATCTTCCACATGCTTGAAATGATAATCAAGATTAAATATCTCCTCCAGGTCTTCTCTTGAGATGAAATTCATCAACTCCCGATCCTCCTGTAAAAGGGACTTGAAATCCCTTCCTGTATCCCAGACCTTCAGGGCATTCCTCTGAACCATTTCATATGCAGTCTGGCGGGATAGCCCCTTGGCGGCAAGTTTCATGAGGACCTGCTGGGAAAAGATCAGGCCTTTCAGTCTGTGAAGGTTTTCCTCCATCTGCCTGGGGTGAACAACGAGGTTTTTCAGAATTTTATTGAGCCTGTTAAGCATATAATCGATAAGAATGGTGCTGTCAGGGCCTATCACCCTCTCCACAGAAGAATGGCTGATATCCCTTTCATGCCAGAGGGCCATGTTTTCCAGCGAAGCAAGGGCGTTGGAACGGACCAGACGCGCCAGGCCTGCAATGTTTTCAGATCCTATGGGGTTCTTTTTATGGGGCATGGCCGAAGACCCTTTCTGCCCCTTCTCAAAGGATTCCTCCGCCTCAAGTACCTCTGTTCTCTGAAGATGCCGGATTTCTACTGCTATCTTCTCCATTGTGCCGGCAAGGATAGCGAGCGTTGAAAAGTATTGGGCATGCCGGTCCCTCTGGATAATCTGAGTGGAGGCCTCAGCCGGCCGCAGCCCGAGTTTTTCACAGACGTATGCCTCTATCCTCGGATTTATATTGGCGAATGTCCCCACCGCGCCTGACAATTTTCCGTAACTGATTACATCAAGGGCTTCTTCCAGGCGCTTGAGGTTCCTTCCCATCTCGGAATACCAGACGGCGAGCTTAAGACCGAAGGTTATGGGTTCTGCATGTATCCCGTGGGATCGCCCGATCATGGCGGTATATTTATGCTCCTCCGCCCGTTCCTTCAGGGTCTCCATGAATTCCGTGACATCATCGATAATCAGACCCACGGATTCCCTGAGTTGAAGCGCAAACCCGGTATCCAGGATATCGGAAGACGTAAGACCCATGTGGATAAAACGGGCGTCAGGGCCGACATACTCAGCTACATTTTCCAGAAACGCGATGACATCGTGCCTGGTAATTTCTTCTATCTCCTGGATGCGCTTTTCCGAATATGCCGCTTTCCTCTTAATATTATTTAATGCCTCCTTGGGAATCATCCCCTCTTCTGCCATGGCCTCACATGCAAGGATCTCAATCTGAAGCCATTTGTTGAACCTGCTTTTTGATTCCCATATCTTCCCCATTTCCTGGCGCGTGTACCTGCTGATCATAGTGGACCACCGTTTTTAGACTTTTAATGCCTATTAAAAACTTGTAAAATAGAATCAAATTATCATCAATGAAGTGAACTTAATTGCCGGATTTTTGAAAAATAGAATAATACAGACAGAATATGAAAAATCAATAAAAAGAGACAATCAGATATCAAATTCCAGATTTACCATCTTTCCCAGCTTGAAACCGACAGTATTGAAAAATTTTAAAATTTCCCAGTCACTCCATGTCACAAAGGTTGTAACCTTGGTAACGCCGACCTTTTTCAGGTTGGCTATCATCTCCTTGAAAAGAAGGCTGGCTATGCCTCTTCTCTGGTACTCCGGATCCACTCCTATAGCATCTATCAGACCGGTTGATTCTGGAACGCCGTATTCCCAACCGCTTGCATCTCCGATAAGATACCCCACCACCTTTCCGTCCAGCTCAGCCACGAGTGAAGAAACAGGTGAATTTTTTTCAGCAATAATCAGCTTCATCTCCCAGTATGCCGGCCTGGCTTTTCCAAGTATTTTGGTGTCTATCTCAATTATTCTTTTAAGATCCTTGAAAGCCATCTTCCTGATTAAAGGAAACACGGATTTGTCAGTCATATATCTGCCCTTTCTAAAAAAAGAATGATTGCTGTTTGTCTAAAAGACCTGGAGGACTTAATGGACTAGGGTTGCCAGCTGATCCCCTGCCCGATAACATCCGGCTGCACCCGCCGGCAGTCTATTTGTTAACTATTTTTTTAGACTTCTCCCCCCAGTACATTGCCTTTTTCTGATCTACCGTTATACCGTATAAACCTTCTTTGTATATTTTTGCAAGGGCCGAAACAGAAGGTGCGAAACCCTTCTCTCCCGCCATCTCGAGGATGCTGATGCATGTGCCAGGATTTTGCTTTCCAGCCCAGCCATTCAGGCACATGTAAGCCAGGTTATGCATCGCACCGATATTTTCGCTTTTTGCTGCATCGTAGCAAATGGCATAAGCATTTTCCTGTGCGACTTCAAGCCCCTGCTTTGCCGCCTTTAATATCCATTCATACCCTTTATCCAGGTCCTTCTTGACCCCATTGCCATTGACATAAATGACACCTAAAGAATTCTGGGCCTGCGAATATCCCTGTTCTGCCGATTTGGTATACCAATAAACAGCCTTCTGATAATCAACATCAATGCCATTGCCGTTATAGTAAAAGGAGGCCAGCTTTTCCTGGGCAAATTTATTTCCCTGCTCTGCCGACTTTGAATACCATTCCATTGCCTTTTTAAAGTCCTGCTTTGTGCCACGGCCTGTTTCATACATTGAACCGATATTATACTGGGCGTCAGAATCGCCCTTTAATGCCGCTTTTTCATACCATCTGATTGCCTCCCTCTCATTCTTTGACACCCCAAGACCCTGGGAGAGCATATATCCTATACTGATCTGGGCATAGGTATCCCCGCCTTCAGCCGGGGGCAGTAATAAGGCATATGCCTTCTGATATTCCTGTCTATCGAATGCTGCCTTGCCCTCTTCAAGCTGCCCTGCATGGGAATCTGAACAGGCCCATAAAAAAACACCTGTCAACATGATTGAGAAAAACAGCAGTTTATTAAATCTCATACAACTTTTCCCACCTTGTAATATTGGGATATTATGACCAAGAATTATCAGGAACTCGAAAATATAATATTTTCGTAAAAACACTTGAGCATCCGGGTGCTTTATATTATTTTCTATTAATATGGATTTATGATGGATTTATGATTTAATCCGTTTGTTATTTTATACCTTTAATGATTTAAATGCCTGATTTGTAGGGGATTATCCCTTTTTTTCAATCATATTAATGATTGGGCAAGGATATCGGTTATCCGAATTTTGAAGCCATAAAACATTAAAAAATTATAATAATAACATAAATTATATTATAGTTAACCTATAACATAATGTGGTAATATATGCCCTTATAACTCAAGGATAATTCTATAAAAATTAAATTATGTCAAATATATTTTCATTGTAACCTTTTATCTGCTTAAACGTAATAAGATAAAAATGGAAGAATTCGGGACTTTCTTTAAAAAACAACAGGATAAGCTGTTATCCTATTTGATGCGCATGACTGGAGATTATCACCTCTCAATGGATTTAGTGCAGGAAAGCTTTACGCGCTATCTTGAGAAATATGCAGATAACACTAGAAACGTGTCGCTGTTATATACAATTGCCCGCAACAGTTTTCTCGATTATAAAAGAAGATCAGGGAGGCTTGTAGCCCTGGACCAGGATTACGAAGATGTTTCCGTCAATCAGGCCGAATCTTTTCAGATAAAGCAGGAATATGTGCGCGTGCTTTCGGCAATGAAAGAACTGAATGACGATGAAAGAGAGACCCTGTCGCTGGTATTATCAGGAGATCTTAACTATAAGGAGATTGCATCCATAACCAAAACAAGCGAGGCCAATGTTAAGGTCAAGGTGCACAGGGCGCGTTTGAAAATAAAAAAGAAATTGCATGCAGAGGAATGACTATGAGAGAATATATAAGCATGTTTATTGATGATGAACTGGGGCTTGATGAAAAAATCGAGTTTGTAAAAAGCATCCATGAAGACGATGAAGTATATGAGGAATCTCTGGACCTCCTGGAGCAGGAAAAACTCCTCACCTCCGACATGTTGGCACATGCCCCTGTCTTTGCCCTAAAGGAAAAAAAGAACTGGTTTGCCTTCTTGAATATGAAACCTTTAATTTTCGCTTCCGCCGGGGCTATGGCTGTTGTTATGGCGCTGCTGATGTTCCCGTTACAAAAGGATTCCGTTACCCATACGCCCCACAGATTCATCATATATCAGCCGGAAGTCAGCAAGGTGGAGATCTCCGGAAGCTTTATTGACTGGAAGGTTTTACCCCTTTCCAGGATCGGCTCAAGCGGGTACTGGCAGATTGAACTGGATATCCCTGAAGGGGAACACCGGTATACATATATTGTTGGAGGACAGGAGAAGGTTGCTGATCCGACTATATTAACGCGTGAGCAGGATGATTTCGGAGGAGAGAATTCCATTCTACTTGTGGGGGCATAAAAATGGTAAGGGCATTAATTGTCGCATCTGCCGCTCTTGTGTTTTTATCAGGGTGCATTAAAAATTATTATTACCAGATCAGGGATGATCAGCTTCATATCTTTTTTCATGAGCCCAAGGCAACCAAGGTCTTCTTTCTTTCATCGCTTGACCAGTTTGAGCTCCATGAGACTGTGAAAAACGAAAAAGGATTATGGGAGATATCAGTCCCGTCAGGTAAGGCGTTCGAATATTTTTTTATTGTTGACGGGACATGCTCAATACCGGCCTGTGATCAGAGGGAGAAGGATGATTTCGGATCAGAGAACTGCATATATATGCCGGAAGAGGATATTTGAAAATTTTAATGTTTAAGCAAGGATTTGGGAGGCTATTATATGAAAGGACTATTATGGGCATTATGTTTTGTCTGTTTTATCCCTTTTCTTTCTTTAGCGGATGAAGTGGATAAAGGGCTTCCATCTGATACGTCCTCGAAAATTAAGGAAAGCGCGAGGCAGCTCATTCAGCTTGGAGTTGAACCTGATACCGTAATTAAAATGACAAAAAGTATGATTTCCGACAGCTTTACGGAGCAGCAGATCATCTCCGGTCATGAGCTTTTGGTAAAGGCTAAAAACCAAAATATTGACGAAGAATCCATAATCAATAAACTGCATGAGGGCATCGCGAAGAATGTAGAGGCTGGAAACATCCTTCAAGCCATGGAGAAGGTCCGGGCCAGATATGAGCTGGCAAACACGTATACACAGGGCATGAAAACAGACGAGGAACAGTCGAAGGCTATGGCCAGGCAGATGGCGGAATGCATGGCCGCTGGCATGGATAAAAGCAGTATGAATCAGATAATAGAGGTGCTGCAGCAAAAGACAAAAAATGCGAGCAGGGATGAGGCGTCAAAATTGAATGAAAAGACTCTTGAGACTACAAGGACAATGGCCCGCTCAGGTGTCAATTCGAAAGCAATCGTTGAGGTGATGAATAGCGCCCTTAAAAGGAATTATAATTCCGGTCAGATGGAAAAACTCGGCAATACCTTTCTGGCCCAGGCCAGGGGTTCATACTCCGCGTCAGAGGTTGCCATGGTTTACTCTGATGCTATTAAAAACGGGGCAACGCCAGACAAATTGAAAAATTATCTTCCTTCAAGGATACCGTCCGATGGCGGTTTCGCAGGAGGCGGGGCGCCCCTTGCCGGTGGCGGTATTGCTTCAGGTGGAGCTCCTCCCGGACCTGGCGGGGCACCCTCTGCCGGAGGCGGCATTGCTTCAGGCTCTGCACCTCCCGGTGCCGGGGGAGCTTCCTCTTCCGGAGGCGGCATCGGCGCGGCCTCAGCTCCTCCTGCCGCCGGCGGCATGAGCACCGGGACAGGCGGAGCGCCAGGAGGTCCTGCGCCGGGAGGTCCTCCCGGGGGCGGGCCTGGAGGGCCGCCAGGAGGAGAGAAGAAATAGAAGGACACAAAAAACAGGCCCCGCATGGGGCCTGTTTTTTTTAATGCGCTTCATCCCAGTTCTTCCCAAAATGAATATCCACCTTGAGCGGCACATCAAGTTTATAAACCTCTTCCATCTCCGTTTTAATGAACGGCAATACCGTTTTGATCTCATGCTCCGGAACCTCAAAAAGCAGTTCATCATGAACCTGCAGAAGCATCTTCGTCCTGAGTCCTTGCTTCTTTGATCCGTCATGTATATTTATCATCGCCTTTTTAATCAGGTCGGCCGCGGTCCCCTGGATAGGCGTATTAACTGCTATGCGCTCAGACTCGGAACTGATCCTGGCGTTTTCACTTCTGATATCCGGCAGATACCTCCTCCTGTTAAAAAGAGTGGTAACATAGCCATTTTCAACAGCCTTTTTTATTGTCTCATCCCTATACCTTGCCACACCCCTATACCTGTTATAGTATGAATCTATATAGTCTTTTGCTGTTTTCTCATCTATCCCGAGCTCATCGCTCAATTTGCGATAGCCCATGCCGTAGATTATGCCGAAGTTGATAGCCTTGGCAACCCTTCGATTGTCCGCCGTCACCTCCTGGATCGGCACCCCGAGTATTTCAGAGGCAGTTCGCGCATGTATATCTTCTCCATTTCCAAAGGCGTTAATAAGCGCCTCATCCCCGGAATAATGGGCAAACAGCCTCAGCTCGACCTGACTGTAATCCGCTGATAAAAGGAAACAGCCCTTTTCAGCCACAAAGCCCTTTCGAATCTCTCTACCCTCCTCCCCTCTTATCGGGATATTCTGCATATTAGGGTTGCTGCTGCTCAGTCGGCCTGTGGCAGCTACTGTCTGGTTAAAAGAGGTGTGTATCCTGCCTGTAGATGGATTTACCATTTTTACAAGCGCGTCCAGATATGTTGATTTCAACTTTGACAGTGTCCTGTACTGTAAAATGAGGCCCGGAATTTCAAAACCTGCGGCCGCGAGCTTATGAAGCACCTTTACATCAGTGGAATAGGACTTTGTCTTTATGGTTTTTTTCTGTGTGGGGAGCCCGAGTTTTTCAAACAGTACAAATCCCAGTTGCCGGGGGGAGTTGATGTTGAATTCCATGCCTGCCTGCCGGAATATCAGCCCCTGGATCTCTCTTATATTTCCCGCAAACAATCGGGACATTTCCTTGAAAAAGGGGATATCTATCAATATGCCGGCAGATTCCATATCCATCAGCACAGGCAGGAGCTTCATTTCAATATTGTAGAACAGGTCCTGGTTATGATCCTCTTTAAGCCTGTTATCCAGGACAGACTTTAATCTTAACGTAATATCCGCATCCTCACAGGAATATTCCATTGCCCTTGCGACTTCCACGCCGGAGAAATCGACCTCTGCCGCTCCCCTGCCCACGACATCATGATAACCGATCATCCTGTGATCAAGATAATGACCGGCAAGATAATCCAGGTTATGCTGCATTACACCTGGATCTATGACATATGAAGCGATCATGGTATCAAAGGCAATGCCCTTTAGCTCCACCCCGTGATGCCTTAATACCAGTGCGTCGTATTTAATATTCTGTCCGATCTTTAATATGTTTTCATCTTCCAGGATCTCTTTGAGCAGTTCAAGGACACGCTGAGAGGACAGCTGTTTGGGCGCCCCCAGATAGAAATGTCCCACAGGTATATAAAAGGCATTGTTCTCTTTAAATGAAAAAGACAACCCCACAAGAGCCGCACTGTGAGGATCAGTGCTTGTGGTTTCAGTGTCCACGGACACCATGCCCTTTTCTTTTATCTTCCTTAAAAGAACCCTGATGTCCTCTTCTGTAAGGCAGAGATGATAGTCTTTTTCAGGATGTTCGGCTGAAGGGCCGGCGTCTCTTGAGAATTGCTCCCACAGGCCTTTAAATTCAAGCTCCTGGAATATCTTTGACAGTTCATCCTGTTTCGGCTGCCCCGACTTCAGGTCCCCGATATCCTCCTCGATGGGGACGCTTCTGTCTATGGTGACAAGCTGTTTGCTCAGGAGCGCCTCCCCATGATTTTCTTCAAGATTCTCCTTGAGTTTTTTCCTGCTTATCTCTGATATATGCTCATAGACATTTTCAAGCGTTCCGTATTGCTTAATAAGACCCATCGCCGTCTTTTCCCCGATGCCGGGGACCCCCGGGATATTATCGGAACTGTCCCCTGAAAGACCCATCATGTCTATTACCTGCCCTGGTTCCATGCCGTATTCTGAAAGGAATGTCTCATAATCCGTGACCTTTTCCTTCATTGTGTCCCATAAAGATACCCGGCGTGATATGATCTGCCGGAAATCTTTATCTCCGGTTACAATCACGACATTATAATCCTTTTCCTCCCCCATCCTTGCCAGGGTCCCTATTATGTCATCCGCCTCATATCCTGACATCTCAATGAGCCTGATGTTCAACCCCCTTATTACCGACCAGATATAGGGCAGCTGTTCGACCAGGTCTTCGGGCATGGGCGGCCTGGTGGCCTTGTAGTCCTTGTATAGTTCATGTCTGAAGGTGGGTCCCTTTGCATCCAGCACAACGGCAATATATTCCGGCGATTTTTCCTTCACCAGTTTAAGCAGCATCTTGGTAAAGCCATATATGGCGTTGGTCGGCAAGCCCTTCGAGTTGGATAAATTGCCTATGGCATGGTATGCCCTGTGGATATAGGAATTGCCGTCTATCAGATAAACAGTTTTATTCTCTTGAACCATGTCGGTCCGCCTTTCTCATGAGATGCCTGCAAAATATTTTATGATTATCGCAAAAACAAGCTGTAGCGTATAATAACTCAATGCTGCTCGGATTGCGACCACAAACTGATTGACACGAAAAAACCTATTTCTTTATAGTCCATCAGAGGAATATCATCGATTTATTATGTTTTTAATTCAAAAATTTAATTAGGACTAAACAGGCTAAAGTCAACCTCCTCCCCCTTTTAGGGGGAGGCAGGAGGGGGTCTTGAAATATACATGACATCAACGGTTTCAATCATACGTTGCAAAGATTATGACAGTGACCTGATTTATGAAAAGATCAGGGAGGCAATCGACCTTTTAGGCGGAATGGGTTCCTTCATCAAACCCGGCGAAAATGTCCTGATCAAACCGAATCTCCTCAAGGCAAGGCCGCCCGAGGCCGCAGTCACCACACACCCAGAAATGATTCGCGCTGTCATTCGCTTAGTCCGTCAGGCGGGAGGGACTCCTGTTGTCGGGGACAGCCCCGGCATGGGTGAAGAGGAGGAGGTCCTTAGACGCTCAGGGATTCTAAGTGTCATGAGAGATGAGGGGGCCGCTATCGCGGATTTTACGGACTCAGTAAAAATAAGAGGCAGCGGAAGGTTCCATCATTTTGAGATTGCAAAAAGCGCGGCTGCGGCAGATGCCATAATCAATGTTCCGAAATTAAAGACCCATGGCATGATGGTAATAACCGGGGCGGTAAAAAATCTATTCGGATGCGTGCCCGGAAAGAAAAAGGTGCAATGGCATTTTAATACGGGTATTGACCATGAATCCTTCGCCAGAATGCTTGTTGAGCTTTCAATGCTTCTTAAGCCGCGTCTGACCGTCCTTGATGCTGTGACAGCCATGGAGGGAAACGGGCCCGGCAGCGGCGATCCCCGCAGGATAGGATTAATCATTGCCGGCGAAGATCCTGTTGCCATTGATGCTGTTTCAGCAATTATAGTAGGGCTGTCTCCCATGCAGGTCCCGGTAATCCGGGCTGCAAGATCGGCGGGGATAGGGGAATCAAGGGCTGATCAGATCCGGATTCTAGGTGAAGACATCAATGATATAATGGTGAAGGATTTCCAAATACCCCAGTTGACAAGCACGGAATGGCCCATACCCGAATGGGCGAGGCGCAGGCTGAAGGATGCGCTGACAACCAGACCCGTCATCAATCATAATGAATGCGTCCGCTGCAGGGTCTGTCAAAACGACTGCCCCAGAGGGGCCATAGGGGAGATTGGCGGCAGGCTGAAGATAGATTACAGGAATTGTATCCGTTGTTTCTGCTGTCAGGAATTTTGCCCCGAAGGTGCGATCACTGTCGGAAAGGGATGGATGCTCAGGCTTGCCGGCCGAACAATCGCATAGCCATGCTATGCCATTCTTTTATAGGACACAGTTTCCTGATCCTGGATGAATGGATGCTGGTTTCATTAACCGAAACCGAGGCACGGGATCTGTTGGAAATTATCCACTCCAGGCATAAAAATGCATCCACTATTTTTTGTTCTCAGTTTGCGCCTGCCGGCTGGCATAAGAAAATATCGGAGGCAACACTGGCTGGTGCCATCCTTGACCGCATTGTCCATGACTCCTACACCATTGAAATCCAATACATTGATAAAGATCATGACAAATCCATGCGAGAGGTGTATGGCATTGACTGCAGAATGAAAAAATAGCTGCTTATTTATATTGGTTCCGTTCCGGAACCATTGGAACTTCTGTCCGGAATGGTTGGCACCAACCATCCGGACAGGGTGGCTTTTTTAACCGGTATATTCATAAAACAGCAAGAGCCTTGACCGATGAGGATCTTCTAGGACGATAAGGCTTTTATAGTTGCCTTATGCATAAAAACGGATTGCAGTCAGGTCTGAATTTAAGGATAAAGTGCACAAAATATTGTAGGCAATGCACATTAAAATGTGCAACCTGATCAAATCAAGGTTGCATTGTCGATTGCAATTATCACTTGAACCATGAAATATTTGATCCGAATGTGCCTTGATGATAATTTATTCATCTTAATCTCTCCTCTTGCTGATCTGAAGATCAATGCATGGTTAGTGCTGTTTATAAGGTAAACCTTTTTTGTGCCTCATACATTTCAAAACCGGCATTCAGTTTACAAAATCATCCTTAAAGGTTGAGTTAAGCAGGATCAGAGTCAGCAGAGGATATATAATGCCTATAATACTGGAGATGCCGAAACCCCCGCCAAGTTCCTTAGGATACATCGCAACGTTTACAATAACACCGATAATACCTATTATGCCATATACATTTCCAACAATGCGACCCAGAACCTTCTTCAATCTCAGGTAACCTATCCCGGATATGAGCAAAAGAATGAAGGAGACCAGGGAACTGAGAATAATGAAAATAAAAACGGATTGTCCCATGTTCTGAAAGGCTGCAAACTGGGTCTTCTGTGCTTCAGTCATGCCGTCCATAGGTATTTTACTCATTGTTGACATTGTGGCGATCCCAATCAAGCCAAAAAAACTGAAACCTGCGAAAATAAAATTTATCACTGCAAGTGCAGTCAAACCCCCAGGTCTTTTTTTATCATCCATTTTATCTTCCCCATTAATCATGTTTTGTTATTTTACTTTTTTATGAACCTTGCGTGACTATCATATCAATAATTTTATTTCAACCATCTTAATACTTCATTCCAAGTTGGCTTTTTACCGATATGAAGGATTCCAATGCTATAGATCTTTCCGGCAAGAGGGAATATGGCCAGAATGGTCCCAATATTTATTAATGTGGATATTACAAGGTGCCAGAGGGGAACATCAACCAATGCGAATCTGCCCGGCATTATCATGAAAGTAGCAAATGGCACAAATGATGAAATTACAGCTAATGTGCTATTGGGATTTTGCATTGCTGATATTGAGATAAAAAATGGGATCATTAGCAGTATCATCACCGGCATTACGGCGGGTTGCGCTTCTTGAGGATTGTCAAAAATAGCCCCTATGGTAGCAAACAAACCCTGATAGATTAGAACGGCTAATAAAAAATTTATTAAAAAATAAATCAAGTGCATATAGGATATATCAATGGTCATCTTTCCAGGTAGAACAATCCATGAAGTGGAAATAAGGAACAACACGGGAAGCAGCCATATTATCATCTGGGCAATAGAGGTGATTGTCACTCCTAATATTTTTCCGGTCATCAACTCCTTGCTGCTGACGCTTGAAAGAAGTACTTCTACAATCTTATCGCTCTTTTCCTTGAGAACTGATTGCATTGTCATCGGTCCGCTGGATAACAGGCTGATATATATCAGGGCCGTTAAAACAGCGGCTATGATAGAATTGCCGAAACTTTCTTCTTGTATATCATCCTTTTTAGATACTTTGTAACTGCTGAAATTAACACTTTTTCTAGCAAAATCCAGGTCCTCCTTATCGATGTTTTTTGTCGAAAAATAGTTGTCAATAAGCAGTTCGTTTATAGGACCGTAAAGCCTTTCGGGTATTGTCCGGTTGCTTGGGGTATTGGAATAATACTCAATTTCTTTGTTTTTAAGGGCTTTGGATGGGATAAAGACTACGGCGTTCAATCCTTGGGATAGGATATCTTGTTTTCTACCTTGAATGTAATCCTTTAACCCTTCTCTGGAAACAGTGCAGAAGCTTACCGTATAAGTAGCGTCTTTAACGAAGCTCAATTCCGTGAAACTCGCTTTAAATTTATCAGTCAGTTCACTCGATTCAGTCAAAATCTCAATTTGGGAACCCTTATCGCTTTGATATGACATTATTATCCGCTGGACATTTATCATTACCAACATCAATATCGGGATAATTAAGGTCATAATAATGAACGATCTGCTCATTAACTTTTCATTCAATTCCCTCTTGATTATTGTAAGTGTCTTGAAGTTAACCATGATTTATATCCTCATTTGTGTGCTTGCCGGCCAGTTCTATAAATATTTCCTGTAGAGAAATATCATTCGATATGAAACTATTTACCTTAATATTATTTTCAATAAGCAGCCTTAGCAATTCCTGAATCTGCCATGCCTCCTTAATCTTTATTCCAGTGGTGTTACCGAAGTCCGATATCTTTTCGATAATCGAATGATTATTAAGGAAGGAGATATCACCCTCGTAATTAAGGGTCACGTTTCTTTGAGAGAATTTTGATTTTATATCGCTTAAGGAACCGTGCAGTATGATCTTTCCATGATCAATCATGGCAAGGTGGTCGCACATCTTTTCAGCAAAGTCCATTAAATGGGTGGAGAGTATGATGATCTTTCCTTCTCTTTTCTTCTCAAGGATTATCTCCTTTAACAGGTTTGTGTTTACAGGATCCAGACTGGAAAAGGGTTCATCGAGCATAATTATTTCCGGATCATGAAATATGGATATGATAAATTGGACCTTTTGCTGGTTTCCTTTTGATAATTCCTCGACCTTTGAATAGATCCGGTCTCCCAAATCAAACCGTTCCAAGTATTCTATCGCTTTTTCAGTTAAGGCTCTCCCCTTTTTGCCCTTGATTTTGGCAAAAAATAAAAGCGTTTCCAGAACCGTCATCTTTGGATACAGGCCTCTTTCTTCGGGCAGGTATCCGACTATGTTTTTGATTTCCTGCCCTATCTTGCTTCCCCTTAAAATGACTTCTCCTGAATCGGGCATGTAGATGTTCATCATCATTCGTATGGTGGTTGTCTTGCCTGCCCCATTACGGCCGATTAATCCGAAGATCGAACCTTCGAGTACTTGAAAAGATACATCATCGACTGCTTTCAAATTGCTGAAGGATTTACATAGGTTACGAATTTCCAGTGCGTACATTTCGCTCCTCTTTTGTTCTAAAGTGTTATCCGAAATCGAACTGTTCAATTTTTCCTGTGCCCTTTCGTCTCGTTGGTAACTTCTAGGAATTTGTCGGACTTGAAAAAAGTTGAGCTATAACATATTGAAATTATTAGATAATATTTTTCGAAGCAAAATGTCACATCTAATAATTTCAAGCACTTACAGGGGAAGTCCGACAGACTGCTAGGAACTGTTTTTCTAAATTGCGACCTTCATTCAATTTTCGCGGTGTGATGCCCATTCCCAATATGTTTTGCAGAAGAGCAGAGATTAGCTTATCCTGATTCATATTATCGCCGGACAGGTCCAGTTTGATTGTATATTCCTTTGATCCACTATTCTGATCTGTTATATTTTGTGAACTTATATTTATTTCAGATACACCATTCAGCGCCAATAAACAATCCTGCTCATTGGCACTGAGAGGTCTTGACAAGGTAAGATTATATTCGCGATGATTGAGTGTAATCTCATGGACTGATCCCGCCAGCATTAGTCTGCCATAATTCAAAATTGCGACATGGTCACACATCTCCTGGATCTCGGCCATATTGTGTGAACTGACGATAATAGTCGTTCTCTCCCGAATTTGTTTAATCAGGTCGCGGATCTGGCGGGCATTTGCAGGATCAAGCCCTGAGGTAGGCTCATCCAGGAGGATCACTTCAGGATGACCGAGAAAGGCCTGGGCAATGCCCAGCCTTTTGAGCATGCCGTGTGATAAACTGCCGATCTTGCTTTTAACCACCGATTGCAGACCTACCAACTCAAAGGTCTTAAGCACTTCATCCCTGGCTTGACTCTTTGTGCTGCCTGCAAGCAAACGGAAGAAGATGAATTGTTCAAGGATCGGGACATTATTCTGGAACTGGGCATCCTGGGGCAATATGCTGAGACGTCCCTGTAAACGGGATATCTCCCTTGTGTCAATGCCCAGGACCTCAACATAGCCTGAGTCCGGTTTGAGAAAATCGGCAATTATAGAGAAAAGTGTGGTCTTTCCGGCACCGTTCGGGCCAAGCAGACCAAAGATGGAATGTTCAGGGACATTGAACTCTACATTGTCCAGGGCTTGAACCTTTTCAAATCTTTTTGACAACCCCTTAATAGTTATTGCATTCGTCATCACTTAACTCCTATAAATCACGTTTTTTAAAGTAATAAAACCCTGCCATTAAAAAAACTGCCGAATAGGCAAGGCAGCCAAGGCAGGCAGCCAGTAAATGGATGACTGATGGGTGGAGAAGATTATTCTGCCATCCCCATGGCAATAGATATTCGATATATTTTATTGGTTCCCATGCACGACTGCCAAGCACAGCTATTAATAAAACACCGTCAATAATAAGCTGGGTCAGGAGAAAAGAGAGCGAAGGTGATTCAGTTAATGCAGAAACCATGGAACATACGGCGATATAAGGGATCATCAGGATCGACAAGACAAGAAAGCCTTGAAATGACCAACCAATCAGGGTTAGGATTGGATAGATATTGATCCTTATACCTATATACAAGGTGATGACTCCGACAAGAACGGCGTTGACAAGCGTCGAGAAGACAACAGTGCCAACAAACCTGCCGATGTATATATTGCCGCGTTCGGTCTTTAAGAGCAGATAACGAAGGCCATGAGTACCCATATCGCCGCTGACCTGATTGAACGCCAGGAAGGATATCGCAAAGGGCATTCCCAATAATAAGACTAGGAAGATAGAAGATAAAAGGGCAGGGCGTTTTAAAAGCAGGAAAGCCGTCCAGGGATCAAAACCACTCGTTTCTTCATCAACCTGTTTGCTTGTCATTGAATTCATTAAATCCTGCGGCAGATCCTGTCCAATCTGTTTCAAGGATTTAACGCCGAGGACAAACTGCACTACCGGTTTTTCCATATTAATGATTGTATATTTAATATTCTGAGGATTGAAATTCTCAGCTCCTTGCGTTTTTTGGAATAATTTTTCAACAGGCATTATAAGGAACTGAGATGACATAAGACCAAAAAGTAACGATATCATAAGATAGGTCAATCCTGATCCGCTTCTCAGTATGTAGCGGTTCCAGTAATAGGCGATAATCCGGATGTGATTTGATGAAAAATTTTTCATTTCGTTTTATCCTGCTGCTGATAAGAAGAGCAATTTATGATTCGTGATGCAATAATGAAAATCCAACTATTCTTCACACCTGATAAATATAAGATTTATGATTGCCAATGCGGTCAAACCTCCAGGTCTTTTTTTACTATCCATTGATTATTTCCCCTTTTTTAACATTATATTTCTAATCTCTGAGAAAATTTGCGGACAGAAGCAGACGGAGGTTATATTAGCATGTCCTCCTTTTAGAATATGGCGTTATCTCTTAGGGTAACCTTCCATAATGGAAAGGAACGATAACAATCCCTTACTAAGGTGTTCTTTGAATTTATTTGCATGTCGTATAAAATGCTGTTTACTGCTCTACGGCAATCAGGTGTTACCACGATTTCATTAAAGATTCTTTGCCAAAATAACTTTAAACACATTGACTGAAGTTTTTCCCCTGGGCGGGAAAGGATCTCGGTTAAGCAACCAGCTTTACATTCGGGTTTATCACTGCATTCCCAGCAGGGATCAATTTTATCATTTAAAATTGCTTCTTGCGTTTTATTTTTCCAGTGCCGTATTTTCGGAATAATCTCTGATAGAGGTAAATTAACTATATTTCCAAAGCTGGGATTGGATTTTAATAACGGACACGTGCTTACAGATCCATCTGAATCAATAGAAATTTCTGACTCTGCCCCACCACAGCAAAAAATAACCTCTTTATATAAATCCCCGATTTCTTCAGGAAGCAAAAGTGTCCGCATAACCCTTTTCTCGTGTGTTGCTTTGGCTATCAACATTGTCTTAAAACATTCATAATAGAATTCAGAATCCAATTTAAATTTTGAAGCTCTACCGATAGGTATTACAGGAATACCCCGAAAAAAAAAAGCTCCAAGCTCTTTTGACTTAATTAACAACGCGTGTATATCATTAATATTTTCAGGCAATATCGTCATGCCCACACCATAGGGGATATTTGCTGCCTTAAGCCAACCAAAAACATTATAAAAATCATGATCTTTCAGGTTGATTCCACGCCATTTGCTGAACACCTCAAAATTAAAGAAATCTATAGATATCCTAACGAAAGCAAGATTCGAAAGGGTTGTCAATTTGTCAACAATTTCTTCAGTAATCAGTGTGCCGTTAGATAAGATACAATATTTGATACCTAAAATGTCTAAATGCTGTAAAATATCAATAAAATCTTTTCTGACAAACGGTTCCCCACCGGAGAAAATAATAAATCGGCATTCATGTTTATTAAGGTCATTAAATATTTTGTAGAAAATTTCTTTCTTAAGATCAGTGTTATTTATTTTATTATTTACATATGCTCCGCAGTGTTTACATTTTAAATTGCATAGATTTGTAATCGATATGTCGGCCATTTTAATTTTGATTGGCATTGGGAATCCGATATAATTATCTCAAATTATTAATTATTGCAAAATAGCTATCAACAAAGTTATTATTATCAAATCTAACACGTAGTATATAATTTTCTTCCTCAACTTTTTGTAACTTCCATGTGGCTTGCCCATCTATAAAAATTAGACTTTTTTCTAACAGGGATGAAGAATTACCAGGATCAAATTTTCTTGAAAAAGGGTAAAGATCCAATTGGGCGTTTGAAGAGATGTCCAAACGTCTGTTACCATCAAGGTCGTAAATATCAAAGATTATTTCAATATCATCTCTTTGGATTTGAAGAAAAAATTGTTCCATATTAAAGTTATTTGAATATTCGTCATATTTGAATCGATATCCATATTTAAAGAGCCTTTCATAATCATCTCTCCTTAAAAATGGTATGTTATTCATGTCCTTGCCTGGGGCCTCTATTTTGGGTAAGTTTATTTGCAGGAACTTTCTGAATCCATGAATGTTAATTTGTTTATTAACAGATTTTAAATGTGCAGCCAATGCAGTTGCGATAGGTAAGGTTAACGATGTTCCTAAAAATAAATCGGGAGGTATGGGCAATGCGAAAGAAGATCGAAATGAACATAGAGATTCTATCTGATCAGATATTGCTAAATCAATATATTTATAGAAATTCGCACCAGATGATATTTGGCCTGATTCATTGCAAGATGTTGTCCCGATAACATTGTGATAGCATGCCGGAAAGGTTGTTATTCCATAAACTAGGTTGCCGGCTGGTGATAGACAAATCGTGCCTTCTTCTGAAATCGTTTTTATGAGTTTTGCCATATTGGCATTATAGTAGAGGTTACTCAAGTTGATGCTAAGGACATCTGGTTTGAGTCCAATCGCGATATTTAATCCTTTACAAATATTTTCAACTTTGATCTCTCTTGAATTGCCAACCTTTATGGGTATAATTTGGAAACCAACATCTCCATTTAAACATAACTGTGTTGTTAGTAGTTCTGCAAATACCGTCCCATGTCCAACATTATCATTAATGTCAAGATTATCATCTATTGCCATGCATAAAATATTTGCATTTTTTTCGGAAAGCCGTGAACAAGTACACCCGGTATCTATATAAGCGATGCTTACCTTCTGAGCAACTTTAATATTTTTGTAATGAGTCATAATGCATCATTTTTAAATAGATATATCACTAAGTTATATATTTGATTAATTACATATAATTTATTATACGCTGTGCAATTTATTTTTCGTGGTGCATATTTGATCTGTATGTTATTGCCATCAATTTTTGTAAATATTTTATTAAAAATATGTTTTTGCTAAAAATTAGGCTATCCTTGAGAGTGATTAATAATATTGGAATGAAATATATTATAAATATAAATAATATTCTTATCATTATAATATTGCGTTACATTTAAAATCTGCATTTTTTAGTATAGCAATAAGATGCTTCTAAATTGCCTTTTTTATTAAAATTGATATTACTTTTCTTTGCCCATTTGCAAGCATCAATTCCTTGTCTAATTCTTTCATGATTAGTAAGTAAAGCTCGATATATACAACTCCAACAAAAATTAAAATCAGGGCAGCCCTCCTCACAAGAATCAATATCTGGTCGTTGAATTTGTTTAAAAAACATAGACATCGATCCATCCTCAGTGAAATAATCAACAATCTTTTTTTCGTGGATATTCCCTATTTTGTATTGGTTACCATCCATCATAACGCATGGCCTTATTCCCCCGTCAGGACCAAAAACGCATGATCTCCACCCAGCACCGCAATTTTCATCTTTTGGCATTTCTGAACGCTCTTTATTAATAAACATTAAGCCCGGATATTTTTCCCCATATTTTTCTATATCTTTCCATTCTTCAAGAGTTCGAGAAGTTATTTTTATATCACTACTGATAGCACGACCTACTGGAATTACTGGGGAATATTGAAAAAGGCTAGCATTCAATTCATTATGACAGAAATCCATTGTTTTTTTTATGTGTTCGAAATTTTCTTCTGTGACTGACATGCCAACCCTAACTTTAAAATCATTTTTAATTAAATTTTTTATATTATTACATACTTTTTTATGTGCCCCTGATTTACCTCGAAAGTAATCATGGAATGCTGGATCATAGCTGTCGAGGCTAATGCTCCATACTATTTTTTCTTTTCCTTTCAAACCTGTAATCTTTTCAATCATTAAGTTATCTAATGCATAACCATTTGACAGGACGGCAACTATTTCCATTTTTTCGCTAGCATATTTAATAGTGTTAAAAAAATCAGGATGCAAAGTACATTCACCACCTGTCAATTCTATAATTGCAGCACCATTTGTGGACATTTCATCTATTATATAAACGATATCTTTATAAGGGAGATCAAATGTTTCATAGGCACCACTCAATCTATAACAATGTTTGCAATTCATGTTGCATCTATTAGTAATTTCTAAAGTAAAATGAGGAGGAAAATAGTAATAATTTGAACCTGTATCTCGCAATGTATATGAAATCTCGGTTGGTGAATCCGATAGCCGAATATGTTCATATTCTTGATTGGCTCGGAAATAAAAATTAATAATTTTTGTTTTGATATCTTTTTTGCTTGTATTATTGATAGAATAGACGTAATTGATTATATCTTTTATGGATCTTGTGCCGTCAGCTAATTTTAAGAGTAAATATCCATCATCCGTTATTTCTGTCTGTGTATTTTTTATAAGCATATCAACTTTTTTATCAAAAGGAATTTTTCCGCCATTGATTATTTTTTTATTATATGGCCAATGATGAACTGTAATATCTGTTATGATAGGGTACTTATTAATTATTTCGTTCTCATATTGTGGACTACGATAATTAGCTATCTTCATTTATTTTCCTTCCTGATTTATAAGGGTTATTATAACGGGCACGATGTCATGAATTGCAGCTACGGCACATGTAAGTGTGCAAGCCATGAAATTTTGCTTTGATATGAAATACTATTATATATCTCCAAAAAAAATAAGTGATGAAGAATTGTTTTCTATTTTAATGTCTTAGCACTATAGGATTGTGCCCGATCTTTTATCATCACCTAATTACGTGATAATTTTAATGCATTACATAAAATCCCGCCCAAAGGGCGGGATTTTATGTGGTTCTACCTGAAAATGTTTTAAAATCGCGGTTGGCCGAAGAGGCCATGACCCTAGGGCAAAGCCATGGCCTCTGGTCGTTGTTAATCCGATTCAAGCGATTTAGTTGATAAGTATCACCAAGAAAAGAAATCAAGTAAAGTAGTACCAGCATGTGTAACTCCGCCACAAAAAATACAAACTATACATGCCAAACAATAAAGACAGCCTTGACATTGTTGTACTTCTAAATAATCTGGATTAAACATAGGAATCTCCTTTCATGATAAGATGTTAATAATGATCTTAACCGCCCCAAAAGATATTGACTATTTTATTATGAATAGATATTTTTCTTCATCGAGCTTTTTATGTCGTTTATTTATTTTCATTATTTTTGGTTAGCCATCCTTAGTGTTGCTATATACATTTGTAACATTGTCTTTTTATCGGTTCTTTCTTTCTGTAGATAATTTTCAAACTGTTCAAATTGGGCAGGTGAAAGAATATCTTTTGCTTTTTTAAGATAGTCTTCATGAACCAGCGCAAGATTATTAAGTGTATTATTAATGAATTCTTGTTCCAATCCAGGATCTTGCTTAGAAAAGTCAGGTAGTTGTGCATCATTTATAACAAGCTCTTTTTTCCCCTCGTATAACGCCTGAATCAGATTGCTTTCTATTTGTGTGTCTAACTGTTGATTGGTTTGAGAAAGGTATTGTTCAAACTTAATGGTAACCGTCCTTTCTCGCTCTGTATCCTCTAATATTTTATAATTTTCATAATCCGTTTCACCCAGGATTTGTCTAATTTTATTATCATAATCATATGTAATCATTTCTGTTTGTTTTGATATTTCATCGATTTTATTACTTACTGTTGAATCTATTGTGATATTATTGATTATGCCCAATATAGATGCCATTTTGTCTTCTATAAGTCCCTTTACTATTTCAAGGTTCTCAGCGGATAACTTCAACTTTAACTCTTTAAAAAATGAATCGTAAAGGGTAGCAACTGCAAGATTCGCAGTCTCTTTATACATTTTTATATCCTCCTCCGATATATCATAAGTTTTAATGGGATTTTTTAATTGATTTTCTTTAATCTTGTTGATTTCACCTTCTGTCTGTTTATCATTATTTTTTTTCGAGTCACTAATTTGTGATTCTAATTGGCTAATAGTCTTTTCATATTGGGTAGTGTAAAATCAATTGTGTAAATTTTAAAGGAGACAAAAAAGGCGTATCTCCCTATACTGGAATTAACCACTAAAACCAGAAAGAAAGGAGATGCGCCATGAACATAAATATAAGTGTACCCGAGGTAGTTGAGCTTTTCAAGGAGATTCAGGTAGCACCGGAAAAATTGTTTGAAATAATGAGGCTGGATATAAGGAAAATAGCAGGAGATTATCTTAGCAGCCTCATGAAATCTGAACTGGCTATCCATTTGAATCGAAGGCGATATGAACGATGCGGTGATGGTGTTAACCATAGGAACGGATATTACCCCCGTAAGTTTACAGTAAAAAGTATAGGCGAGGTTGATGTCAAAGTTCCAAGAGACCGGAACTGTACATTCAACACATCCATTTTGCCGAAACGGAGACAATTTGAAGATGCAGTTGCCCAGGATCTATCAGTAATGTTCCTGGCAGGGATTAGCACCAGAAACCTTTCCATGATCTCAAAGCATCTGATAGGCCGGAAGATATCCCATGCTGAGATCAGCAATGCGAACAGGGATCTGACAGAGGCCGTTGAGAAATGGCGGACAAGGGACTTGTCAAAGGAAGAAATAAAGTACCTGTTTATCGATGGCGTCAATTTTGACATGAGGGTATCAGGGAGCATTGAAAAGGTATCATTCCTGGTTGTAATAGGGGTTTCAGCCAAGGGGCATAAAATGGTTCTTGCCATACAGTCAGGGGATAAAGAATCAGCTCCCACCTGGAGGGAGTTATTCAAAGACCTGAAGAATCGCAACCTGGCCGGCTCTAAGGTTCTCTTAGGGGTAATGGATGGACTTCCCGGGTTGGAGAAAGTTTTCATGGAGGAGTTCCCTGAGGCAAAGACCCAGAGGTGCCAGGTGCATGTTGCCAGGAACGTCCTGGCTAAGGTCCCTAAAAAGATAAAGAAGGATGTTGCTGATGATCTAAGGTCCATATTTTACGCTTCATCCAAAAAGAAGGCCTTGGATTTTTTCGACGGGTTTAAAAGCAAATGGGAACAGCATATCCCTTCTGCAGTGAAGACTCTCGAACGTTCGTTGGAGTCCTGTCTCACGTATCTTGAATTCCCTGAGGAGGAATGGATATCTCTCAGGACAAGCAACATCATTGAACGTCTGAACAAGGAGTTTAGAAGGAGATCAAAACCAATGGAGATAATGGCTGGAGAAACAAGCTGCTACAGACTCTTAGCCTTTATCTCTCTTAAGATGGAATTGAGATGGAGATCCACCCCAGTTGGGAAGGTACGCGGTAATCTCCCCTTCTTTCAGAATTTCACACAATTAACTTGACAGTACC
>Ga0209287_10000074_pt1 | contig 60521 bp, 61 predicted proteins | sample PPLLak3cmMay2015_2_FD_187255 | JGI IMG/M metagenome (GOLD analysis project Ga0209287, IMG submission 187255) | Freshwater sediment microbial communities from Prairie Pothole Lake near Jamestown, North Dakota, USA - PPLs Lake P8 Core (1) Depth... | ecosystem: Environmental > Aquatic > Freshwater... | reverse complement strand
CAGATGGCAACATCTTCAGTTCAAGGAGAAATTAGGACAGATCATTGAGGGTATAAAATTTGTCAATGGGGTAGAGGAAATAAGGAACGCCGCCTGATCCCTCAAACACAACATTTGACAATAACTCATGGTCCCCTTAATGGGAAAACTCCTATGGTAAAATATTTTGAGGCAACTTGTAAAACTCCTTATCGGGATGAGGTTGAAGCTCAATATGATACATCAAAAGAGCGCATACAAAATCAGATTACTCTAAAAATATGAAGTTAAGAAAAATTTAAACTATCTCTATGAATCGCACACTTTTTTACCTTTTAACCATATAATTGGGTAAAATCAAATTGCTTTAATCGGCCTATTCTCGACAAAAGGCTGTGGCGTTTCACCTGATTCATGTATTTCGTTCACTACAATAGTTTTAATACCAACATTAGATCAACAAGGCCAAATGCATATAACTCCACCCAAAGGACGGTATTATATTACTCACTAAAACCGCTTTTCCTTTTTACATATATAACTATTATTGGACTCGCAACGTTGATGGAGTCCCCGGAGCATCAGCTGCCTGCGATACACCAGATTTAATCTTTTCATAACGTAATTTCGCAGGCAAGACACCAACTTTTGGGTCTAAATCAGGACCGATTACAGGCCACGGCAAGTCCCCAAAAAAAGAAGGTTTAGATGATAAATAATATGAAGCCGGCAAAGATTGATCTTCAATGTTAGTATCCCACTGAGTTGACCCATCAATATTATTATAGTTACCGGTAAATGTCATTGTGTTTATAACAGCACTATCTAATATGCAAGACATACCAGAATTAGCATAAGACCAGCCAAACCGGAAAGCTGCTGGATGGCTGGTATAAGATGGTGCTAAAACTGTTCCAGGATCTCCTTGTTTACAACAAACATTTCCAACTAAATTGAAATATCTCTGATATTTTGAAACCTCAAATCCAAATAAGCCCATAGTTGTTTCATAATCAGGACGACCCATTAAAGAGTAATTTCTAAACCATGTTGCATGACTTGAACTGCCATGTGCCCAATCAGACACCAACTTGCCAGTATAATTACCTTCAAATAAATTCATGTATGGATGAGGACCATGGGTCACTATATCCTCACATAACCATACACTTGACGTCCCATCATATGCATTCAACGTATAATTATATCCAATAACACATCCACTTCCACCACCTTCAATGACGATGTTATGACGTGTATGATTAACAATATTATTTTCTATTAATATATCTGAGTTTGAGCCCCATAAAGCAATCCCTTTCCCGGAACCAGGCCCAAATACAAGGGCATCGTGAATATAACTATCCCGGATCTCACATTTATAGCAATTTATAAGCTGGATAAAACCATTATTAGCATTTGCGAGCTCAACATTCTTTACCCATGAGTAAGCACAATTATAAAAATTAACCAGAACTCCCGCCCCAGAAGAGACTCCGGATATTTTTATATTTGAAATCCCTGCGCCTGTAAGCATTGGCAGTTCTTTATATTCAGGATCATATTTTGATTCAAACGTGTAATAAATAGGCCTGTCTAATGTTAAAGTAGTCCCTGACACATTTGTAATTTTAACAATTTGCGACATACAGTGATCGCCATTCCCACTGCTTTCACCATAAAATGTACCATAAGTACCATAACCCCCATTTTCAACGATACTATTATTATTTTGCCAAATCACAATATAGTCATTATTACTTAAACCTGAAGCATTATCAACCACCAAACTGGTACTGTCTTTTGTATAACCGCTATTTATCTTATGTACTGTCCCCGCTCCCCAAGCTGCAAAAAAAATGCCATTATTCCCGGTTTGTCTGATAATTATCTCTGTGCAATCAGACCCAGCACCCATAAGAACAACACTTTTCTCAATAGTCAGCTGAGTATCAAGGTAGTAGGTTCCAGCAGGAATATAAACCCCTTGTCCTTTGGTGCAAGCAGAGATAGCCTTGACAAATGCACTGTAGTCGTCACTTGTGTCATTCCCTGTCGCACCATAATCGGTAACATCAACGGATTGTGATACATTTGGGATCCCACCATCCACTCCTGCTTTCCAATTAATCCGTTTGGATGATGGTATTATTTCCCCATATGACTTATTTACTCCAATAGACGCTATGCTGAATAAAAATGTGAATAGAAAAAATAAAAATATGCCCTTTTGACAAATCCTTTTTTTATTGATTTCAAGATGATCCATTTTTTACTCCTTTCCACTTGATCCTTAAAGCCCCAATTTTTACAGACTATTAAGGTATCAAAACTAATTGCTAATATATCTATTAGCTTTTTCGTTTCGAGGACTCGCTACATAAAACCTAATACTAATGATTTAGCCCTGTTAAATTTTCATAAATAATAAAGCAATGTCTATGCCAAAAATTTTCAATCTATTTTTAAGACTTAAAAAATATTCGAAAATATATTTCTTGATAGCATTGTTATCGTCATTTCGCATAACAAGGGCTCAAATAAATAGGAGGAGTAGATTGAACCGTCCATTAGAATTATTATTAGATATCCCAATGATCAAATTATAGTTATTCATTTTGTATAAACAAGTGAACGCTGATGTATAAAAAAGGACATCAAGCCATTAGGTTTTTATAACAAATGCGTACGATGGAAATAGTGCTAAACACAATAATCTCACTAGGACTGATTAGCTTTATGGTTCGTTACTACTAGTACCTTAAAAACCTATTACTTCTATGACCTCATATTAGAGCAGAACGCCATGAAATCTAGCTCTCGCTGGAATATTGATACATTCCTTAACTGATGGGAAAAAATTTGGATGCATGTAACCTTTCATCAAAAGGTATATTGGTATCATTACAGCAATTGTTTGTTACCTCAATACACCTCATGATTTATTACCATAACTAGTGAAAAAATAAGTATTAAAAAGTCCTAGGATTGCGGATCAACTACCCCACTACAATAGGACGGGGAATTAAAAATATTAATTAAAAATCTTCATGGATATTCTAGCTCTTTTATAATTTTTATTCCACAAAAACCTAAAAGATTACCAAGATGATCGCAATTTTTTATCAAATATATCATAAAAAAATGATGAGCTATTAGAAAAAGGAAAGGCAGCGCTATTGTATATATCAAAATGGCAATTATAGATTTTATAAAACTTTTAGGAGTCATATTTTTTGAATCGACTGCACCTCGAAGCAAAGCCCTTTTTAGAAAATAAGATCTCGTTAAACGATTGGACGGCACAATTTCGTAAACTGGAGCTTCATTACACCATACGAAAATTTTGCCTCTTTCAATCATTCTTCTAAAAAAATCGACATCCTCACCACCGGTTCTTCCAAAATCGGGATTAAATATATTTTCCTCTTTATTGAAAATATCGTTCACAAACAGAACATTACTTGTACGAGTATCCCTCGGATGTAATAGCGTAAATCCAGTTTCTAATTTATGTTGTGGTTTCTCACATAGTTTGCTTTTAATAATCCATTCAGGCGGTTTATTCTCAAAATAGGGTTTAACGGGGCCTAGGACTCCAGCAGCCTTATATTTATTGCATGTTTTATACATGTTTATGAGCCAATTCTCATCAGGGAATTCATCATCATCAATAAAAGCAACAAAATCACCTTTCGCATTTTTTACTGCTTTATTTCTCGCAAGGGAAATATTTTGTATAGGCTCATTACAATAGTCAATCTCAATGATAGATTTCTTCTTATAAGAAATAACGATACTTTTTGCAGATTGGGTATGATCATTATCTACCACCACTATCGAATAAGTGAATAATCGGTTAGTATTTTGATTTTGCAGTTTACCTAACAATAAGTCTAATGATTGCAGTCTATTATAAGTGCAGACACATACACAAATATGAGTTTTTTGAACATCCATGTCATACCCTGGGAATTGAATTATTCATCAAGAAATCGATTGAATCGGAATCTCCGAGGACAGAGACCCCGGCTTTACGCCCGATTCATAGCCCTCAGCAAGAGAGGTTTTAAAAATCCAAGCTTCAGCGGCATTCAAACTCTGACCTAACTAAACAGGCTAAGATTAATGCTGTATTAAATCCACCACAATCTCAAGAAAAGATTTATTATGATATATAACCAAGTCAAACCGCATCCCCAAATGCCTTAAAATCTAATGAACTAACTCGCCGAAAAGCAACTGAGTATCAAAACCTATTTGTCAGGTTTAACACCACGAGCGATGGGGAATTAAACACGAAGTGATTAAAAATAAGGGTAAAAACACTTAGTTTTAACTACTAAAATTCGCTCATTATTATTTCTTGAATGTATCCAATTTCATAGTTTTTGAAACATTCATGGCAATAACAAGAAATAGAAACCAAAAACTATGGTAACCTTTAATCAGGCTAGATTCAGTAATATTGTGTAGTAAAATCATAGTCAGTAAAATCATTCGGAATCTACCATACTCATAATTAATTTCGAAAGTTTTTTTTATATTTTTAATAATAGAAAATATTAAACACACTATTAAAAATATTCCGCCCAAGCCAAGCTCAACATATACATCTATATATCCATTATGTGACTGTTGGGGTTTCCAGACATATGCAGCCCAATTCCATAGATCATTACCAAGGTTTCCAATCCAGAAACCTCCATATCCAACTCCTAATATTGGACTGCGACGATACACAATACGAAGTACATCACCCCAAAGTGTTGTCCTTCCTGTCAAGGTTGGATCACGTCCAAAAGCTTCAATAATTATTGGCAACAGAAATTGATAACTTAAAATAGAGATAATTATAAAATAAACACATAGTTTGATAGACTTATCTGTGCGTTCTGTTTTTATTTTTGCAGGATGTAATATTAACAAAATAATAATTCCACTAAAAAAAACAACTATTGAAGTAACACTATTGGCCCCAATTAATAACCATAAACTAGCCAATAAAAATATGAAATTAATAATTATTTTTTTATTACTCCAATTTCTCAATATATCCCAGACAAAATAGATACCACTAATCATGGCCAATTGCCCTAGCCCGTTTTTACCTGCTGCCACTCCATTCCAGTATTCTTTCCCAAAATCATCATAACCTACTCCAATATTTCTAAAATACATAATAAATAAAAATGATAGTGATATATGTATATAAAAACATCTTTTTAGTAGTTTCGACAAAGCTTCAAGTGGATTGCCATCTGTTAGGATAACTAAAGCCATAATAAGGACACAAATCGCCCTTATATATCTTTTAAATGAAACTTCAGGAAACCCAGACCAAAAAATACTAATACCCATAAAGAGATATAATATAATAATCCAAATGTTGTCTTTTCGTATTTGAGACCAGTCTATTTTTCGAACTAAAAGTATTATCAATCCAATAACTAATAGGACACTATCAAAAGTTCTATCAACCATATTTCCACTTAAATAGCTTGAACTTTCAATATCTTGACTTCCCAAGCTTAGCCAATTTGCAAGAGACCGTGATATGGCGATTGCAAACCAGATTAAGGGTACCCAAATTGCAGAAGAGACTTCAGATTTTTGTTTGTAATTCAACATAAGCAGTTGATGATTCCAGGTGATAACAGCAGAATTTTAGACTTTTTGATTGCTTATATTTCTATTTTCGATTTGCAGGAAGCGCTAATTTTTACAAATCTATGAAGACAGAGTAAGAAAAAGGATATCTCCCCTATGATTAATGAGATGATAGCACCAGCACCCCTAAAATATGGAACCAGAAAGAAACAGATCGAAATTGTGAGGGCAGCACTAATAATTCCATAATTTGCTAATACCTTGAATTCTTTAAAAACTTGCAAGGAGATTGAAGTTGTATACATTAGTATAAAAGTAAAGTAGTAGATTTCCCATAACAACACGAATCCTTCAGATTTACTATACTTTTCTCCAAGTAAAGAAAATATTTGGTCATGGCAGATCCATAAAAAAAAGACATAGAAACCCAATATGGATATTAATATGCAAATAATTGATAATACGAATTTTGTAAAAACGCTAACCCCCTTTCTATCCAGTATATCGGCTCCTTTTGCGAGAAGAATCTTCCCGCAACTAGTGATAAAAATACCTATCGGTGTAACAAGCAAACGAGCTGCGGACATATCAGCAATTTCAACAATACCCAACAATATAGTTACAATATATATATATCCTCTTTCCTTCAATTCATGCAGAGTTACTCCAATTAGCGTCCAACGACTAAATTGCCATGTTTCGACCAAAGAAGTTTTTATTAAATTCAGTCTAGGTTTATAAGTATCCTGTGCATTAAAATATCCGAAAATTGCTGAAATAAGATACCCAATTCCTAGAATACCTATTCCTAAATTACTTGTCACTGTATGAGAGACCAAAAGTATTAATATGCCTAACGCAGTAGAAATTGTAAAAATTATATCCATCAGCAACAATGATTTAATTCGAAGCTTACTGTAATCAACTGTCCGAACAAACTCACGCAAAATAAAGGTTGATGAAGTAAACGATAGAATTAAAAAACTAATTAATTTTGCATAATCCCCTTCGATTAAAGAGTAAATAGCAGCAACAATTATTCCAATAATGATAAGTGGCAATAAAAAAAGCCATTGCCCAAAATATAAACCTGAAATAAAAGACTCTTTTTCTGATGAAACTTTTGAAGGCAAAAGTACTGTTAATGGAGTATTGACCAAAGCATTTTGGTAACTTCCTAAAATCCCAATAATCGAAAATAGTATTACAAATAAACCATATTCTTTCTTGTCCGCATACCTAGCAATGGTCAATCCTATAACGAAATTTACTACACTCAATAATCCTTGGGCAAATATAGCTCCCGTCATTTTCCTTACGATTGGTCTCTGCAAAAACATTATTAAATAATTATTAAGCAGATTCAATCCTTTATTGGAAATAACAAAAGGCAATTTTAAACTCCTAAAAGTCCATTGCGACAACATACTGAGAATACTGAAAGGGGAGTGAATATCCTTGAAATTCACAGACCTCCGGCACAGACGGAGGTTTACCATTTGTTAATTAAAATGCATAAAGATCAAAGATTTGATCTGAGCTATTACACTTAATCAAATTTGGAAGTTATTCGATCTCAACCATTCTTCAAAAACAATCAAGCTGAATAAAAGCTTATGATTATCTTCTTTTCCAGACACATGCCCTTGTAAAAGGCTCTGTATGTGTTCTGATCTCAGATAATGGTACATTAATGAGCTTTTATTTTTAAAGATATTCTCCATTTTTTTACTTAAAGATTCTTGAAACCAGCTATCTACTACATTGACAGCGAAACCACGTTTTTTTCTTTTTAATATCTCTTTAGGCATAAAGTCTTGGCAGACTCTTCGATGGATCCATTTTCTTGAGCCATTCCTTACCTTAAAATATGCTGGGAGCCTTTCAACATATTCAACAATTTCTTTATCCAAATAAGGCACCCTGACCTCAAGACTATGCGCCATTGACAACTTGTCAGCATACATAAGCAATTCATCAGGCAAGGATGATCTGATTTCTAAAAACTGGAACCCCCCGAGTTCGTCCGTATGCGCCATCAACATCTTGAGGTCACTCCAGCACTCTAATATCTTTTCTCCTGCATCAGGAGGTATAATATCCTGTTTAAAAAGATTATCTATAGTGTCACCCGGGATAATTGAAAAGACATGCTGATATCTTTTCATCCTATCAGGAATATTTAATGAATAAACACCTCGTTTAAATGATTCATTTCTTGGAAGCTTATTGATTATGGCAGTCAATGGAGCCCTCAACCACTCAGGCAAGCTTCTCCAATATGCCCCATACCTTACTCCAAGGTGACGAGTGTACCCGCCAAAAAGCTCATCAGGCCCCTGCCCCATAAGCGCAACTTTTACATCCTGTCTGGCGCGTTCACAAACAAAATACATTGGCACTATTGATGAAGAAGCAATAGGTTCTTCTAAACAAGATATTATCTTAGGTAATGTTGACTCAAATATTTTCCAGTCAAGTCTGGTTGAAATGTTTTGCGCCGAAAAAATCTCAGCAGTTCTCGCAGCATCAAAAAGTTCATCATCTTTAAAACTCTCTCCGTACCCTACCGAAAAGGTTGGCCATGAGTTCCCATGTAAATTCATTAAACCAAGCAAAAGCCCCGAGTCGATACCACCACTTAAAAGAAGACCAAGCGGAACATCACTAATAAGCTGTCTTTTGACCGCTTTTTTATAAAGTGCCAGCAATTCTTCTTTTGCCTGACTTTCGGTCTTTATAGGTGTGAATGGTTCCGGTTTATAATTGTACCAACGTTTTAAATTTATTGACCCCTTTTCACATATCAACATAGTGCCTGGAGCCAGTTTATTTATTCCTTTAAACATAGTGAGTGGAGAGGGTGTGTAACGATAACGCAGAAAGAGATTTAATGACACTGGGTCAAGTTCAGGTTTTTTATTTATCGAGGCTAGAATTGCACGGATTTCGGATCCAAAATAAACACAGCCTGAATCAATTTTATAGTAGATAAGCTTTATACCCATGGGGTCTCTTGCAATCAGTAGTCTCTTTTTCTTCGCATCCCATAAAGCAAGGCCAAACATGCCATTCAGATGATTCAAGACATCAACGCCCCATTGCTTATAACCATGGATTATTACTTCGGTATCAGATTTAGTTCTAAAGACATGACCGCAGTTTTCCAACTCTATCTTCAATTCCGGAAAATTATAGATTTCACCATTAAAAATTAACCATATAGATTCTTCAGAATCTGACATTGGTTGATGACCACCGCCAAGATCGATAATTGATAGACGCCTGAATCCAAAACCCAGTGAATTGGATACATAATACCCTTCGTCATCAGGACCTCGATGAACAAGAGTTTTTGTCATTCTCTTAATGTTATCTAATTCTACTGGCGCATCATATTGAAAGTTGTATTGCCCGCAAATACCACACATGGTTTTGTAGCCCCTTTGTTTTACAATAATGCAAATAAGTCCATTGTTAGCTAATTAAGATTAGCTATGTCTATTATAATTATTTTATGACCAAAATATATAAAGATAGGATATCGTAAAGCTGTTAAGGCCAAGCTTGAGAAGCATTTTTTTCTTCATAAAGTAAAAAGCATAAACTTCTAAACAATTGGGATTGAGCCCAACGGTGCATCGGGACATTATCCCATCCTATAAGAAGCTTACGAGAACGAAATGATCCATCCGGTTTCCTCCAATGAGCAAGTAAATCGGTTAATACGGCAATAAGTATCTTATCTAAATCTTCAGATCTGTTTTTCAGCAAGACCCCAAGATTAATACATTCCGCGTAATCATATAACTCATGTCGATATACTGTGAGACGAGGCGCCTTTGAAAAAGGTTGGGGGAGCAGGTATTCATTAACAAGATTTATTTTATAATATTGCAACCCTTTTTCAATTGCAGCTGAACATCCCTTATGATCAGTCAATCTTATAATTTTGGCGAGTGCCTTCATCACAAAACAAGTATGGAAATGGTCAACAAAATCCCGAACATTATCTATTGCGTAATACCAAGCACCATTCTCTTGTTGGGATTGAATTACAAAATTGATGTTCCCTTCGGCAATTTTTAGATACTGATCATTTGAAAATTGTTTGCCTGCCGCTGTCAGAAGAAAGGCCCGATAAGCACTGGCGTTAATGACACCTCCTTTGCTATCATAAGGACCATAACCACAGGAATAAGCACCTTTCGACATTTTAAAATCCTGGATATCCTGAACGCTATGTTCAGCAATAGAGTGCATGATCTCCAGCCATTGCTCATTTTTGTCAATGGAGTATACATACTCAAAAGCTTCGTAAACATAGGGTAGGGTTGTAATAAATGGTGTATTGGCTGGAATCGTTCCTTCTCTTGTTCGCCAATCAAATGGATATCCCCAACAATAATTGTTAAAACCAGGAGAACGTGAGGTCTTTAACACCTCTAGAAAATGAATGGCCTTTTGATAATATTCTTCTTTGCCGGTGACTTTTGCTAGCAAGGCAAATCCCATTGCATAGTGTGCATCTGCTATTGGAAAACGCTGTTTTTTCCAGAACAATTTTCTCGCAGAAGGTACAAAAGCCTCAAAAAAAATCATCGGTGAGACCGCGATGGTACCGAGTAAAGCGTTCTTATAATATAATAATTTTGCTTTCCCTCCAACAGGGCCCGCAAAAAATGTTTGATGATCATATGAGGTTTCACCATATAGGTCCAGCCATTGAACAAATTTTTCAACAGAATATTCAATTCTTTCTTTTAATTGATTTTCCATTATGCTTTTCTCTTGGAAATAAAATCTGAATTTAATATTTCAAATCATATTTGTTGATTTTCTTCAATTTAATGACAGATCGTAAAATCGCTTTTAATTTTCGCATTTCTTCATTTCTATGGAACTTCATCAGATCTTTGGAAATAGGGCGTTCCATTCGAGTAAACAAAGCCCACAGGTACCCTACCAAGGTAATAAAGCCCGCGACAAAATAAGGTCTTTTTGTTAAACGATATGCGATTCGGAACGCTTCCCACAAAGGATGGTTACCAAGATAATAGTCTTTTCGACCATAGTTAAAATTCGATTTAAACTTATTGCTCTCACCTGTCCCAAGGCTTCTATGATGAAAAAAAACCTTTTGGGGAAAAGATTGCGTTGTCCATCCATACATACGTGCCGTCGTAACTGCAATCCAATCTATTCCACCAGCCTTGTTCGCTTTATAACCACCGATCTCTTCCCAACAAGCCTTTCGAAAAAACTGACAGCCACCAGCGACATGTTTTCCACCTTCAAAACTGTCAGAATTACTACTGTAACCACTGTTTTCAACAAACGGTGTCCCAGCTACTCCCAACGAATGGTTATCAATGAATCTTTCCAGCAAAAACTCTATATAGTCATTTTCAAAAGATACATCAGCATCGAGATTTCCTACGATATCATGAGAGATATTTTTTAATCTTTCATAACCGATTTTAAAGCACTGAACCTTCGCGCCAAAATTTCGATCTCTATGTTCAGGCATTCGCACTAATTCGATCCAATTGTGTTCTTTTATATACCTCTCGACGATCTCATCCGTCTTATCCCTAGAGCCATCACTAACAATTACCCATCTGACAGGTAAAACAGTCTGCGAAATCATGCAACGCATTAGTCTTTCAATGTTATCTTCTTCGTCACGAGCAGGCGTTACAATAACATACCTATAAATCTCCATAAAGTTCATTTAACCTCCATATCCTTTGGGCTAACCAGTCAAAATATATCATCCATTATTTTGACTGATAATAGAATCTCTTTCTGCGATGTTGGGAGGGGATTGTTACCTTTGATTGAAATATACAAGTTTTGCTTAAATTTTTCATTACAGAATAATTATCAAAAATCCATATGCCGCATTTTTCCAATCATAAGAAGACAATTGATTGCCCTTAATAATCTCTCATTCTACAAAAGAAGTATATGTTATGAGAATACGTTTATTAGGAAAGATATATTTATATCTGTCTTATGAAACACATTATATCCGATAAATAATGCTTGATTAATGTGATACTAACACTAAATCTATTTTAGATATAAAATTCACTGACTCGTCTAGCTACATAATTAATTTGATCTTCTGTTAACTCAGGAAACATCGGCAGAGACAATATCTCCTGAGATGCCATTGTGGCCTCAGGAAAATCCTTTTCATTATGCTTTAGATACTGGTAAGCCATTAAATTAGGTAGGGCAATGGGGTAATGGATACCTGTTGCTATACCATTTTTCTTCAGATGGTCCTGAAAAGTCTCACGCTTCCCATCTTTTACCCTCACCACATAAAGATGATATACTGCTTTAATATTTTTAATCTCCACGGGCGTAATTACTCCAGTGTCTTTCAGGTATTTATTATACAGATAGGCGTTTATTTGTCGTTTATCTACCCATTCCGCAAGGTGCTTCAACTTAACTCCCAGAATTGCTGCCTGTAATCCATCCAATCTACTGTTGCAGCCTTCCAACTCATGATTGTACTTTTCGGTTCTGCCATGGTTGGCGATCTTTCTTGCCTTTAGAGCGAGTTCATTGTTGTTTGTTAAAATAGCTCCGCCATCCCCATATGCTCCTAGATTTTTCCCAGGGTAAAAACTGAAACAGGCCATATCCCCAATTGATCCGATTGGGCGCTCATGGTAAAGAGCGCCATGAGCCTGGGCTGCATCCTCAACGATCTTTAGATTATATTTCTTTGCTAATGCGATTATCGGATCCATGTCTGCCGGTTGACCATATAGATGAACAGGTACAATGGCCTTTGTTTTTTTAGTTATTTTCGCTTCAATTTTGTTGACATCAATATTATATGTTTCCGGATTAATATCTACGAAAACAACTCTTGCTCCTGCATTCGTGATTGCCTCTGAGGTGGCAATAAAGCTGTTGGCAACGGTGATGACTTCCTCTCCTGCCCCTATTCCAAGAGCTTTCAGAGCTATTGTAAGGGCGTCCGTCCCATTGCCAACTCCTACACAATATTCTGCTCCACAAAAGGACGCGAAATCCTTTTCAAAAGAATCAACTGAAGTTCCTCCAATAAATTCAGTGCTGGATATTATATCAGCCACTGCTTCATCAATTTCATGTTTTATACTATTGTACTGAGCTTTTAAATCAACGAATGGGATGTTCATTTTCGTTTCCTCCAATGATTTTGGGGTTTTAATTCTATTATCATTCTGAAAACCATAATATATTTAAGATTTCTCAATAGCGTCTGTCAACTTTTGTATCGCCAAAGTATTATCAAAGGGAAAGCCGGTTTTCAGACTATCTATATTCTTGATTGACTTTTTCAATTCCTCCAAATTATTTACCACATTTGTATATCCCATTTCCTCCAATTTGACATGTAAATCTTCTTTCATATCACTTTTTGTCGGCAACTCTCCATGCTTATAATCTCTTGGCATAACAATAAATCTGGTTTGATGTTTCAAACAAATCGAGCCTATACCAGCACTTTCTTGAGTGACAACATATTTGGCGTTATCAATCAATTCTTCGATTTCATCAGGAGAGCAAAAGTCGAATATTTCCAGATTATCCGAGGTGTATTTTGTTCTTCCTGCCTGAACAATAACTTTCTCTTTTATTGTTCCTTCTTTCTTTAGATCATCAATATATTTAATCAATCTTGTAAAGGGCTCCGACCTTGTCCCTAAAGTCACAAATATATAGTCGGAATTAGAGACTTGAATTTTATTACTATATTGAATTTTCTTGAACACCGGTCCAATATAAACGGCCTTTTGATTTTTATTGTCCTCCCATTGGCAGAAAATCTGCTGACCCAAAAAAAGCAAAAACGATCCAAACTTCGAATATCCATTTACCCTGGAAAATGTATCTATATAAAGGAAGTTTATTCCGAGTAATTTAGAAAATATAAATGGGATAAAGGCAGTCCTGCCAGACCCAGTTGAAAGGATGTGAGTAGGTTTCTCTTTTCTGAACACTTTTAAAAAGGTCGGAACTTGCTCTAAGTATGACCATGGCCTTTTAAAATGAGCGACCGCAACGAAATATTTCTTTTCCGCTAACAGCGCACTTCGTGTCTGGTTGTTCTCATTTGTAATCCAAAAGTAATCATACCTGTTGTATAGTTCAGACAAGTTTGTCAATTGCTCGAAATGTCCACCCTGAGTGCATATAAGCGCAAGCTTGATTTTTTTAATAGTCATAACTTTCATCCATTAATCGTGCAGGATTTCCTGCATATTTGCCCGGTTTTACAATATCCTTTGTCACAACCGACCCAGCGCCAATGACTACATTATCACATATCTTAACCGAAAGGATCGTTGAATTACTCCCGACACTTACATGGTTGCCGATTATACAGGGCTTCCACAAAGATTTATCACCCCCAGCAGGACCTCCGCTAGAGAAAAGATCATTTATAAACATCACACCATGTCCAATAAAGCAATCATCACCAATCTTAACAAATTCACAAATGAAACTATGGGATTGGATTTTAGTCCGTTTACCAATTGTTACATTTTTCTGTATCTCCACAAATGGGCCAATGAAACAATGATCCCCTATTTCACACCCATAAAGATTCACAGGTTGGATTAAATTCACATCTTGCCCAAAGGTTACATCCTTGATATCTATTTTTCTAATTACAGTTGTCATCAAGCTAATTCTTGAGCAGAACTATAAATCTTGTCTATAATCTCTACTGTCTTAAGACCCTCAAAAAAATTTGCAGAGATAGAACTGCCTTTCGAAAGCACATCTATAATGTTTTCATAAACTTTATCATGGTTTGACATAGAACCTTGATAAAACCCGTAATCATTGGGTTTATTGCCTTCCGGTAGATCTTTAAATTCAAATCCTTCGATACTCTGATATTCCAGTTCATTTAAATATTGCCCACCAATCTTTACTGTCCCTTTCTCGGCAAAAATAGTCAGAGATCCCTCCATATTCTTTTTGTAACTATTCACAGTGTAATTTATAGTTCCGATCGCTCCATTATAAAATTCCAGAATAACAACTCCCGTATCTTCAAATTCAATCAAGTCCTGATGTGCAGTATTTTTTGTTAGTGCATAGCATTTCTTAACATCTCCAACCATCCAATATAAAAGATCAATAAAATGACTATACTGGGTATATAGTGTTCCACCATCAAGTTCTTTAGTCCCCTTCCATGTATTTTTATAATAGTCGGCGTTTCTATTCCAAAAACAACTAAGTTGAACGCTGAAAATCTTTCCAAAGATCCCTTTATCTAATGCCTCTTTAACGGCCGCGACTGGCGGATTAAACCGGTTTTGTTTTACTACAAAAAGGCGCTTGTTTTTCCTCTCAGCGGTTTTTACCATCTCGCCGCAATCAAGAACACTTATGGCCATAGGTTTTTCGCATAAAACATGAAAACCCGAATTGAGTGCTTTAACTGCATGTTCGGCATGAAGTCCATTTGGTGTACATATTGAAACAACATCAACAGATTTTTCTTCATCCAGTAAATCATCAATATTCTGATATGCTTTTACACCATACTTTTCTCCAAGAATTTGTGCCTTGGCAAATTCAATGTCACATACCGCTACAAGTATTCCATAGTTATTAATATGCTCAGCATGCCGTTGAGCTATCCTGCCACATCCAATGATTGCAAATTTGATTTTATCCATAAGATTGCACCTTTTAATAAGATTATATTGTTATTTATTATCGATTAAATTCATTTTTCTATCTTTGAAAAAATCATATGTTATTATACAAATTTATCAAATTCATTTTATGCTGATCCCATCCGTATCTATCTAAAAATTGTCTTGCTTTCTCAGCTTTTTGATATCTTAACTGTGGGTCTTTATAAAATTCTAAAACAGCATCAGCTAATGTACTTGCATCTCCGGCATTAAAAAAAGAAAGCATATCCTTATTAAAATAATAACTAATACATCTCAACCTTGGTGCAACCGAAGGTATTCCCAATGCGATATACTCCATTAATTTCACAGGAAGCATTAAATCCGTAGCAATACTGTATCTATTTGGAATAATACCAAGGTCCATTTCTTTCAACCTCTCAGGAAGCTCATTGAGAGGGATTATGCCGTGATAAATAATTCTATCCGAAATGTTAAGTATCCTGCTTTTGCCCAAACATTCATTAATAAATTCGCCGCTCCCTAGAATATGTAATTGAAGACCGGGAATTTTATCTTTTAATAAATAAACAGCATCAATAGCTAAATCGACGCCAAGCCTTTTCGTGATTGTACCATGGTAAACTATTCTAAAACAATCACTGTTTTTCTTCACAGCGATTGGGGATATTTTAAAAATTTTTGGATCTGGGACATTCATGGATATGAGTATTTTTTTGGCCGAAATACCTCGTTTTACAAGGATTTCTTTTTGGACAAGATTTACACAAATAAGTTTATTAGCAAAAGAACAACTAATTTTTTCTTCTAAACAAAAAAGGTCAAATAGAAGATTGTTTTTTGAGCTAAATTTCGACATAAAAGTTTCAGGAACAGAATCATGGATATCTAGAATAATTTTTTTACCGAAGATCTTTGGTATAACACCAGCAAATACAATAAAATTCGGCATATTATGAATATGTATTATATCGATTCCATAAGTGATAAAACGCCAGGAACAACATAAAAATGCTCTGATTAAAAAATGCAAATAGGAAAAAATATATCTCAACCCGCTATTGCCTGTATATTTTTTTATTTCCATTTCCTCGATATGAACATTGTTGAGGGTATAACTTTTTGACTTTTCTTTCTCCTTTAACGTAATGATATAAACTTCATTTTCTGTATTTGATGCAAGCGTCTCTGCTTCTCTTATTACTCGTGCATCAATAGAATACCAAGTATAAACGATCATATAAATTTTTTTTTTCATATGTATCTAACAATACAGTGACATTTCAATATCATTATCGAATGGTAACTCTGAAAAAGATTTACTTTCTGACTCAAACCCTGATTTTCCTAATCCATTCAATTTTCTATTATATAGCCTTATCTTTATTCCTGGGGTGTTTTCTTTACTTGATCCTTTAAATACTATTTTTATCTTGCCTTCTTTATGCCTTATACGACAGAATTTAATATCTCTTCGTTTCTGAAACCAGCTAACAACTTCATTGCCGGTTCCCCACCAAACCCTAGACTCTTTAATATAAGCTAAAAGCCTTAAATAAAAATCCTTCCATAAGCGTTCTGGGGCCAGGCTTCTCTGATGCCAATTTAAGACTAGAACACCACCAAATAATTTGAAATTATTAATTAAATGTTTGCAAGAGTTAAATGCATCTTCTTCATTGAGATCCATTCGATTTCCATAAAAGAGAGCTGTATCCTGAATGTTTAAAGGTAATTCGAGAATTTTTTCAACTTGAGGATGTTTAAAGACTTGTGATGTTCCTGCCCAATATCCGATTGCGTCATTATATCCCAATGTGGAATCATATAAGAACCTAGCCTCTTCTAAATTTTTTATGGAGCTTTGATTATAAAAGAGCCAATGCATCCTGACGCCAATTTCAGATGTTCCAGTTATTGATGATATCAGTAATCTTTCTTCAATTCCTTTTTCATAATCATTCCATGCGTCGATCCCATGAAGTCCAATCTCATGACCATGCGACTTCAACTCCTCAACAAAGGCACATCCATCTATTATATCGTATTTTGATGCCCTCCAATTAGGGGCTTGTTTACCATCTATCAAACCAGGTCTATTTTTAAAAGGTAGAAAAAAATAAGTTGACTTACAATCTCTTTCTATCTCCATGTATTGTTTAAAATCCAGCCAAAAATCTTTAATCAATCTTAGGTAAACCAGTGGTAGAAAAAATACTGCCTTAAAATTTGCATACAATTTTTTAAGTTTTATGTTTCTTTTAAAAAGATTGATAAAAGAAACAAATATGGCTCTATAAATGAAACCAAACATGGTGTGATCAAATTTATAATTTCGTATCCCACCAAAATCAACATCATGCGTTAGACAAGCAATAAAATCATAACCTCTCGGAACCGGCGGGATCTCTATGAAAGGGAGGCCGGAATTAATAATTAAATCTCGAAGTATTTGAATATGAATTTCTACTGTAGGAATTGTTGCATACTTGATAGGTTGCCCTGTAGTCAGGATATATTCTATTTCATCAAATATATTATACCCAATCCGGACTATCCTCTGGTAATTACAAATTACCTCTATGCCGGCAGAATAAGAATTGAGTTCCACATCTATCAGCGAATTCTCTCGCGTTTTAAAAATCGCAAGCCCTTTATATACTGGAAATTTTAGATTATTGAATTTAAGTATTTTCTCTTCTTTTTCTATTGTGCTTTTTAGATTGTTCTCTAAATCAAATGACTTTTGCTCAGAGCCGAAAATAATAATCAGCTTTGCGTTTATATCCTGAATGAAATCTCCGGTGGTTATGACAATATCATAAATATTATCCTTATTATAGAGTTCCCAGGGTGTCTTGAATAATTGGAAAAACTCCTCAATAACTAAAGTATTCTTTTTTTCTGCGATAATACCTATCAACCTTTTATCCTGTATTTTAGCGATGAGCAGTTATTATTTCAGAATGATAATTTTAATTTCGAAATTTTCAATTTTGAATATCTAATGCCAATATTTTGAATTGATAACTCAAAATTAAATACTGCCGTTTTTGTTTACCATTGTCTCCATCCAGAACCTGGCGACTTCTTTAGGTAAGGCCTGCCAGTATTGCTCCTTATATCTATACATAATATATTCAAGGAATTCTTCATATAGCCTTACAGAATATTCTTCATTTTGAATTTTTCTATCACTGAAATTCATATAATCAGGATGAGTATTAAAAAGGGCCATACCGCCTCTTTCTACGATCCAATCCAGTTTCTTCTTCCAGATATCTATATTCTTCTCTCGTAAAATAATAAAGAGCAGGTGATCCTGAGGCAGGGTATAAGGTAATTCAACATATCCCTTATGATTATATTCCTTTTGAATAAAATACGGAAAAATCGTTCCGGCCCCTTCCGGTTGCGGTTCAAAGGGATCTGAATCAAAGGTAGAATTACAGTATTCTATATTAAGCATGTGCATCCAGTCTGGGTTACGATGCATTGATGGCGAAGTGAATCCAACAGAATCCCATTTATTAAGGTAATTATTGATCCTGGCAGCGCTCTCCCTGAATACCCGTTCTGAAGAGAATAGTTTTCCATCATGCCTTAATCCATGAACACCTATACTGAATCCCTGATCCGAAAGCTCGTTAAGCAACGATCCGGACACCTTATACCTTTCAGGAACAAAGCTATATAATGACCTAACACCAAGACTTTTTTCAATCCTCATAAGCTTACGGCAATTATCATGACCCTTCTGTGTATCCACATCGTGTTGTATGACCAGTGCAAATTTCTTTCCATCCGGCCAGCCCTGCCAACCAGGAGGCGGATTGCCGGCCTTTGGATCTATAGGCCATACATCGGCATAAAGGCGGCGTTTCCTGAATGCGATCATCCTGCGGACAGCGATCTGCAGGGATCTGGGAATGAAGGGTTTGAAGGTGTAAAAGGCTCTGTTGAGAAGCATATGGGTTACTTGAGTTTATTGGGTTGCTTGGGTTGTTTGAGTTGGGAGTCGAGGTATTTGATGAAACCTGAGTCCTTCTTTGAAACGATTTCTGCTTGATCATAAATTTTGTTGAAATCTTCCTCGCTTATATAGTTTTGATCTAATGCTACATATAGTTGACTCTGCACCTCTGCAGCAGAACTTTTTGATATATATAAAAACTGAATAAATTCCTTGTTACTTCTTCTAGAAAATCCTTCAGGGATATTACTCATTGAGGAAACCGCTGCTGCTTGAATTTGATTGACTAACCTAAAATCTTTTTTGAATTCGGGATTTTTATTAACAACTTGATAAACAAGTCTTACAAGCTTTCTCGCTTCTTGCCATGCCTCTATATCCTCAAATTTTTAAATCTTCATAAATGAATTCTGTTCCTTGTGTTACTTGGGTCACTGGGATGCTTGCCCCGGTTAAATACGCTGCGCTGTCACTGAAGTGTCCCGGTGAAATTGGCTTTGCATTTCACAGGATAAAAATTTAACGGGGTAAAGGTTGTTTGAGTTGGGAGTCAATATATTTGATGAAACCGGAGTTTTATTTGAGCTACTAGGGTTTTTCGAGTCATACCGGACGTTTTTTGCCTATCAACACAATAAGCTCAATAAACATTTTGACTCAATGAACTATATTTTTGTTAGAAAAATAAGAAATTGTTCTGCGACAATTTTTCGTCCTATCTCATTGAGATGCCCGCCATCATTTGTATACTCAGGGACAAGGGAATAATATGTCTTTCCAGCCTTAACAAAAGAAGATCGGGTGCCATCCGGGAAGGTAGATTCTGTTGCTGCGAGGTCGAAGACCGGTTCTGTGCCTTTATATGCATTACAAAGTTTTTCATTATACTCATTTCTTTTGATATTATCTTCACGCTCAGTATTCATTTGAAGTACTTTTTTGATGATGGTTTTCCAGGTTGTTTTCGGCCTTGTTAATGGTACTGTAAAGTGTACTATCTGGATGTCAGGATATTTTCTCTTCAACTCATTCATGTTTGCCATATAATCATTTAAGACATTATCAACCTGCGTTTCAGAGATAATATCTACATAACAAAATTTAAGCGCGGCTATGTCCGCTACGCTACCGATTCCATTTTCCAAAAATTTGGCGAAATCATCCAGTTTAGATTTTGGATCTTGATTCTTGCCTACTTTTGAATGTGTAAAAATGCCTGAATTGAAATCAGAAGGATTAGACGTTTCAACAATGTTCACCTTGATCTGAGGGTTTTCTTTTATGACATCCTTGATGCCATCGATAATGTTATAGCCGACTGACTGATGGCCGAAATATATCTTTTTTTGTGACAGCTTTTCCCAGGCTGATGCAGGGACATCTTTGATGCTGGGGAAGGGGGTTGTTTGTTGAGTCATTTTTTCTTCCTCACATGAAATTAATAAGGTGGTTATCAAAAATATTAGTGATAGTTTAATTAAAGATGGCATTGGAACCTCCGTTGTTGTAATAGTTAAGAGGTCAGAAGTCAGAGATCGGAGGTCAGATTTTAAAACCAGAGATCAGAAGTCTGAAATCAGAAATCTGAAATTCGAGGTATGAGATCCAAGGTCTGAAGTCATTGCTTTAATAAGAAAGCGCCTGGGTTCTTGAGCATAGAACCGAGCATTTTCCCGATATCAGAACATCTACTGGTTAAACGTTTATGTTCTTCATCGTTGAGATAACCACATTCCCTGGCAAAATCTAACCATGTATCTGTTTCGCTATTTTCAGCATCTCTCCGAGCCGTAAGCTCTACGAGCTGGAGGCTGAGTCAGTCAACTTACTAATAAAGTGTGCCTCGTATCTTCTCTTGGACTCTCCGAGCTGTATGCAAGTTATAACAAATACTTTTCAATCCATTTTATCCTTGTACCGCGTGAACGTTTCAATTTCGTCTCACACCAACGAGCTTTGTCTCTTGTATCAAATCTTTCAAAAGCAATAAGCCGCCAAGGAATATCTTTGCATGTTGATTTGACATAACCACTATTATGAAAACTAAGACGTTTCTCTATATCATTAGTTTGTCCAATATATACACGACCCGAGCAATTACTCTCAATTGCATAAACATAAAACATTTACAGCCTACGAGCAGGAAGCCACGCCTCGCGCATATTAGCGCAAACCGAACGAGAAGCTCTTCTAATTTGATCAATAAGAGAATACCGCTCTTCCACTGGCCATTGTTTACTGATTTCAAATATTTCCATCGCCAACTCATAGGCGGCTTTATAAACTTTAAGATCTTTTGCTGAATTTATGATCATTTTCCAATTCTGACTCTTTATGTCTTCGCTGAGTTCCGACTTCTTGACCTCTGACTTCTTGTATGAGACTTCATTTGTTTTACCGTAACACAGCGCCATAGGCGCGATATATTAATAGCAGGTAAATTGCAATTTAATTTTAGCTCCGGAGGAGCGGCATAATAAAAAGAATGCAAATCAGATATAATATTTAACATGCCGCTCCTCCGGAGCTAAAAAATCTATCACCTTCGAAAATCTATTAACATTTCGCTGCTCCGCAGCTGAAATACGATTGCAGTCTCACGCACGATTAAACTGGGCGCGACAGCGTCAAGCGGCAAAGCTGATTTCCGACTTCTGATCTCCGGCTTCTATAGGATTGCATGGAAAAAATCGGTTTCGAGGTTCATTCAGCCTGTTCAAGAAAATCAGAAAATGCCAAAAGTTCTTCTCGTACCTTATTAAACATCTCAGGCGCTTCGACTACAAGTTTTCTAATCTTCTGAGGATCAAAATTTACTGTATATACATTACGCACTACATGTCGAAAACCTCTATATTCATTTAGCCTGAGATAGCTTGATTCTGAAATCACAGCCGGCCTCACTTGAGACACATCCGTTGCGATTTGATTAAGCAATTCTTGATGCCAATTTTCTCCTGATGGTTTCACTCCATCTATATTGGTCACAATCAATTCAAAAAGCCTTTCCAATCCTGAATATAAGCCATGTAAGTTAAGCGCAACACCATCCAAATAAAGCATATCTCCGCTGCGGTCTGCTCTGTTCCATCCTTCTTCTATCCGTCGAATAATACCCTCTAGCTCTACGAGCTCTGATCTGATACGATCTGCAATTTGAATGACCCTTGTAATCATATTTCAACGCCTTCTTTTTCTATCGCTTTTTTAACGGCCAGCTTACAATCGTTGGCGTCAACGAGATCAATTCGAAAGAGAGGTGATAACCCTGTTACAACCGCTACTGCGGAATAGAAAGCCTCAGGCAAAATTCCCCATGCCGCAAGATCTATATCAGACCAGGGATTGAACCATGCGTCATGGGCAAGAGATCCAAAAACTACTACCTTAGTAGCGCCAAATTTTGTTTTAAGCAAACCTGAAGCCTTACGTGCAATTTCCAATGCTTCACGTTTTCTTCTTTCTATATCGGAGCCAGAGCTTTTCTCTAACAAGCCTAATCCCTCTGAAGGATGATAAACTCGCCATTCCTTACGATTCATTTCATACGCTGTAGGCATTGCTATCCTCTTAATTGATTGTGGAGTAAATGCATGATGAAAGTATCAATCATATTCATAGACGAAATAAGCATTCCATTTCCGGATAAAAGTGAGAAAGCTCAATTCCGGCTTTGCCGGGAAGGGAACATATTTATCACGAAAGCACGAAATATAGAAAACACGAAAAAATACTCTTATTATTGATTACCTGCCTTCTTTCGTGTCTTCGTACCTTCGCCTGCCCCGTGGAATGCGGAGCCAATTCCTCTAGGGTGTTTTCGTGATACAAATTAAAGGATTATATCTTTTACCTTTCTTCCGGAAAGGCAAAAAATAGATCATGTCAATCCTGTCCTTCGATTTTACTCAGGACGGTGAGCATGTCGAACCGTAGATCCTGTCTAAATTAATTCTTCTTTTTTAACCTTTTTGACTGGATTAACGGTAAGGTTATCTTTCTCCAACCTTTTTCTAAGGAATTTTAAATCCTCCAGGTCTTTGGGTCTATCAAGGGAAGCCTTATTTTTTACTAATTGCCTGATCCCAATGAAATAAACAGGAATTACCCGATTATCTGAAGTAATTGTCTCAGTAACCTTATCTTTCCATGCTTCTTTAAAAATGACCCCTTCAATTTTATTTATCAGATCAATTCGGTTTGGCGGTATGCCGAACTGGATAATCACGCCAGGCTCAAGTAATTCCTCCTGACTTTCTATTCCCGGTATCTCCCCTTCCCAAAATTCGATCAGCGCTTTATACAGCCTTATTACGTTCTCCTGCGACGATTCGAAATAAAAATCTATGTCGCCTGTCAATCTTGCGTGACCATAATAGATAACCGCTTCACCTCCAACTATCACATACCTGACCTGGTATTTATCAAGGAGATATAAAATTTTCTGAATATCCTTTGAAAAATACGATTTTTTCATTTCAGCCCGGTTGATTCTTTTACATCGGCAGTCTTTTTACCATATACACGCTCGCGAAGTTCCTTCGAGGCGGCCTGTCGTTCTTCAGGAGTCATACGCAGTTGCTGCTCAATATCCCACTCTTCAGCGTCTTTAAAATTTTTTGCCTTATTACAGATGCGTTTCATGTTTATCGACCTCATGGTTCAACCCCAGTTAAATACGCTTCGCATTTCACGGGGTAAAGGTTCACAGTTCACGGTTCACAGTTCACGGTTCAACCCCAGTTAAATACGCTGCGCATTTCACGGGGTAAAGGTTCACAGTTCACGGTTCACAGTTCACGGTTCAACCCCAGTTAAATACGCTTCGCTGTTTTCTCCGAAAAATTTAACCCCAATGAAACATGCTTTGCGTTTCATAGGGCAGGCGGGGTAAAGGTTCACGGTTCATGGGTAGAGGCTTCTTTGAATGCCTTTTCTAACAATTCAGAAACCCCTATAGGCAGAACTTGCTATAGAGCCGCCGATGTAGTAGAGGATGCCCAGATGTTCAAAGGCTTTTATTACGGGCTCTATCGCAGATATAAGATCCGGTGATTTCATATTATATATGACGTCATAAGTATTGCAGCATCTTCTAATCTGGATACTCTGGAACCAAAATTCCTCCCCCTCTTAGGGGGAGGCTGGAGGGGGTCTTAAGACATCGATGAAGGAACAACTTAAAAGACCCCACCTTAATCCTCCCCTGAGAGGGGAGGAGACTAATGCTGCATTATATTAGACGCAATGTATAGTTGCTCAGTCAACCACTTCCATTTGTTGACAGGATTGACAAGATTTCTTGGATTTATTTTGAATAAAATCATTTGCATCCCTGAACGCTTACTAATCTATTGCTTTATGAGGTAATTTCAAAAGTCCTCAGCTTGTCATTCCGAACGAAGTGAGGAATCTAAAAGGCATTGGTATTAAGAGATTTCTCCCTTTGGTCGAAATGACAATTGATGCTTTTTTGAGTTTTGAAATTACCTCTTATTATTAAAATATTCCTTTAGTTGGTCCGCTAATTCCTTGCCATAATGGTACGCAACAAACTTACATTGCAGTTCCCTTTCACCTAATGTGGGGTTAGCACGCATAATCGCCCTTCGTGAAAGCTGTATGACCGTCTGCGAAAGGGATCGCGATCTCGATATCCTGTCGGATATGCTCGATCCGCGAATCAGGGAAATCTGAATTTTTTCTATTTTCGGATCTGTGTCGGATAAGGGGTTCACGGTTTCTTCAGTTGCCTGTGTTGCTTGGGCTATTGGGTTACCTATAGTGCGCGAATGCTGGGAAGCCTGGAAGCTGGAAGGCTTTGTTAGCAGATAGGTTTAACATGATTTACATCATTTTTGATTTAAAGCTATAAAACCTTATCTGATATGATTTACTAATGTTTTGACAGGATTTACTGGATAGTCATGGTTTGTTTTAAAGGCTTAAAACCTTATCTGATATGATTTACAGGATTTAAATGATTTGTTTTTATAATAAATTATCCTGTCTATCCTGTTGATCCCTGGCCCAGACCTGATATTCAAGATTTCATAACCCAATCCGTGTTAGTTCTAAATGTGAGGGTCTATACAGAACAACCGTCAATGTCACGCCAGGGCGGGCCTGTCTAATGTTTTTACGGGATTTACAGGATTTACATGATCTGTTTTATGACAATTCATATAATCTGCAGACCGGTGTTAAGGATTTCGTTCACCAAGGGATTGTCTGAAACAAAATCTGAAGACCTAAATGGATGGGGTTCTATCCTTGTGTCAAATTTTCTTCTTATTTTCAACAATTGAACCTGCATATCAAAGCTATCAGGAAATTCTTTAAATACAAGAGCCAGATCTATGTCGCTATCTTCTCTGAAAGATCCTTTCGCGTATGAACCGAATAAATAAACTTTCTCAATATTAAAATTGTTTTTTTTCAGGTATTTGATATATTCTTTCACTGAATTATGAGCTTCGTTTTTATCCATTCTTTAAAATCCCTGATAATATAGGCCCATTCTTCGGCAAAATCCTTGGTGCATTTATTGTAAAATTCCATTTTGTAGTCATCGTATCTTGCCTGAAGATTAAATGCCGATATTGTATCAATTAAATCTTTTTGATGTTCATCCAACTTTAAATTTGCTTTCTCTGCCAGTCTAATTAAGTCATGAGTAAAAGGAGGTGTATTTGAAATATTTTTAACATAGCACCCTTTTATTAATTTTTCTATAACCAAATGGCCGATAAATAATGCCCATGTATAATCACCTTTTTCCAGTAAATGCTTCATAGCCTGAAAATCTCTATCTGAACTGTTAATCCAATAGTTTATTAATTCTTTTTTAGTCATTTATACCACCGTTCTAAGATATGTAGGATGCATGATTCGGGATCAATCTTGTCCAAAACAATGATGCAATTGCTCATGAGAGCAAATAAAAATGCTCTATTCCCTATATATATAAATAGAGAACCTGGAACTGTCATTCCCGCGAAAGCGGGAATCCAGAGTTTGCAGTTGAGAAAAAACCACTGGATGCCCGCCTTCGCGGGCATGACGAGATATTAATCTTTTTCCTTAAAGACTTCATATAATGGTTTAAAATTGTTTTGGACAGTAATGATTCGGGATGCATGTTTAAAGTCTCGTCGTGCATGTTGTATCCTGCAACCTTCATCTTATATCCTGAGACCATATTCTACACCTAATTAAATAATCCAAGGCACTTGTTCTTATCTATCTTCCCGCTCATGCTCTTAGGCAATGACTGAACAAATTTAATTTCAGCAGGCAGTTTATATGCCGGGAGTTTTTCTGAACATTTTTGGAGCAGCAGATTTTCGCTGCAATCGTCATTAATAGGAACCACAACTGCTTTTAGTTTATTTCCAAGTAGATCATCCTTAATACCCAGGACAGCTGCTTCTACAAGAAATTCGGTCTCCATTAATGCATCTTCAACCTCCTGGACATTTATTCTATGACCACCCACCTTAAGAAGGCCATCCTTCCTGCCGGTCGTAAAGAGAAAACCTTCTTCATCCCTGTACCCCATATCACCCGTATGATATCCGTTATAGTCAAGTACCTTCTTCGTTGTCTCCTCATCCTTATAGTAGCCCTGCATTATGTTGGATCCTGAACCTACAAGTTCGCCCTCTTCTCCAATCGCAGCCTCTCTACCTTCAGGAGTAATGACCTTCATAACAACGCCAGGGATGGCCTTTCCTATGGAATCCATCTTTTCCAGGTATTTATCCGGTTCGAGATAAGTAAGCCTGGCTGACGCCTCAGTTGCCCCGTACATTATATATATCTTTGTGTGTTCAGGCAGAACACTCCTGAGTTCCTTTTTGATCTGCTTTGCCATATGCCCGCCGGCCTGTGAGCAGTACCTTAATGATTCAAGCCTGTCACGATATGCCGCCAATGGAGAACGGTGCAACAGGTAGGCATAGGTTGAAGGCACCCCTGAAAATCCTGTCACATGCTCATCAACCATCTGCTTTAATACGGTTGCAGGGTATGCGAATTTGTTGTTAAGCACTACCGTGCCTCCGACCGCGAAATGTGTGTTGAGGAGGGACTTACCCATCACGTAAAAAAATGGCAGAACCACCATCTGTATGTCTTTTTCAGTAAGCTCCAGGTACCGGCAGATAGAGCCGGTGTTTGCCACAACGTTCCCGTGGGTGAGCATTACTCCCTTGGGTTTGCCGGTGGAGCCGGAGGTGTAGATGATCGAAGCTAACGAGTCGGCTGTTAGCTTCGAGTTACTTGAGCTTATTGGGTTACTTGAGTTGATAGTGTTACTTGAGTTACTTGTGTTCATTGAGTTACTTACCCCAGTTAATTTCGCTACGCTGCTTTCTTCGAAAGATTTAACGGGGCAAGGGTTCAAGGTTACAACATCAGAAACTAGTTCCTCAAAAGATAAAACATGAAAGTCGGTGGAGTTCCAGCTTAATTTGGGTTTGCTTAAGACGATAGTATTAAGACCGGGGATGGACAGATCGGTCGCCTTAAGCAGTCTTTCAAACTTGGTGGATGAGATTAGTAGTTTGGGTTCAAGCTCTTCCAAGAGGGCATGGAGGCTGTCCGGCTTCAGATCAGTATTGAGTGGGACAGCAACGGCGCCGGATTTCAGGATGCCGTAATATGTGACGACATACTCCAGGGAATTATCGAGGATAAAGGGAATTCTATCGCCCGGCAAAGTCCCTGTGTTGACAAGCCAGTTGGCCAGGTGATTGGCCATGGTGTTGATGGTTGAGTAAGTGGCTCGGATGTCATCGTGAATGAGGGCGACCTTATCGGGATAAAGATCAGCGCTCGTTTCCAGAAATTGGTGGATTAGTGTCAGTTTATTAGAGTTCATGGATTTTTTAAATTCAGTAAATTATTTGACAGGATTAACAGGATTTTCCGGATTTTTGTTTTTGTGTTTTCTCCCTTACCGGAAGTAAGGGAGAAAGGACAATCCCGACTATGTCGGGAGGGTAAATTATATTCTCAATAGCAGCTTTATTGTATGCACACACTCTGCTTCTTGCTGCCTGGATCGAATTTGGATGATACCTTTTTGCCTTTCTTCCGGAAAGGCAAAAAACTATCCTGCACATCCTGTAAATCCTGTCTAATTATTCTACTTTGATTTTCGTCTTTGTGGTGAATAAATAAATCTGTGGCTAAGTTACTTTCTTTTGTAAATATTTAACGACATTGGCAATAGAATCAAGATTTTCCGGAATAAGTTCCTCATCCTCAACCTTTATATGGAATTCCTCTTCCATGAAGCTTACGAGTTCCAGTATGCCCGTAGAATCTATGATCCCTTCATCAAGGAAGGAGGTCTCGTCATTAAGTCCTTCATCTTTACCGAATAGAAAATTCTCAACTATAAATGTCCTGATTTTTGTTTTGATATCCATTAAATTCTTCTCCAATTCATTAGTAATTATTGTTCACCACAGATATTTTTTATATTAGCCACAGACCCACACAGAGTGACACAGACTTTTTCCTCTGCCGACTTTGGCAGAGGAAAAGGTTCATGCCCTTCGGGTATTAATTCATGTGCATAATTCTGTGCTTGGGTCCTGGAAAGCCAAGTTTCTACTTTCATAGACATTTTAAAAATCTTATTAATCTAATAATTGTTCCGTGTGGTTTGTGGCAATTATAGAATAAACCGTTTTATTTGTGCTTTTGGATGGGTAAAATTTACCAGTATTCCTATCTTCATATCAGTAGCTTTTAAATAGTTCAGCAGCTGAGCCTCATGGATTTTTTGAAGCGAGTCGGCAACCTTCAATTCCAAAACAATCTGACCTTCAACTACTATATCCGCAAAATAATCTCCGACTTCTTTTCCCTTATATTTCACTTTAATCGGTAGTTGATTTTCAGCTTTTAGACCGGCATTAGCTAATTCAATCATCAACGCATTCTCGTAGACTTTTTCAAGAAAACCATATCCCAGTTCTCTATTAACTTCAAATATAGCGCCATTAATCTTGTATGTGATCTCGTTTAAATCCATATATATTTAGCCACAGACATACACAGACGCACATAGACTTTTTCAAAACATTGTGAAAGTTTTGAAATGATAAAAAACATATAACCTTTTGTCGGTGTGTGTCAATGTGGGTCTGTGGCTTGTATAAAATTACCCATCAACCCCTCTGTGCCACTCAAAGACCACATTAAATTTTAAAGAATTATGACGGTTTTTTAATGAACAAAATAATAATACTTGTCCGTGTCTTTCTGTGTGGGTCTGTGGCTAAACCTTATAGTCCCAGTTTTTCTTTTGCGTAATTGATCATATCCTGATTCTGTTCAGCGTATATTTTTTCAATCCCTTCTTCCCTTCCCATCACACCCTGCCGCACCATGTTGGCTATCTCCCATACATAGGGATGAAACCCATGCCGTTTTATATGGCACTGATTGGCAAAGGCATTGAGAAGACAGTTTGAGGAGTTAGTATCCGTATCCTTTGGCTCTTTCCAACCAAGGGCCTGTATCTGCCTTATCACCTCTCCTTCATCGTAATCAAAAAACGCCAGGGGATGGATATTATAGGGAAAGCGATCTTTGTATATCTCATAGTAGCTCTCAGGGATAAAATACTGATTTATCCCTTTGATGATCTCCGACGAAAAGGCCTTTTTAAGGGATGCCTGGTTCTGGGCAGTTAGAGACGGATTGGTCTTCATGATGGCAGACTGGATAGGCGCCTGTCCTGGCGACCACCCGAATGCCGCCATTGGAATGGACATCTCAAGGGCCGTTTTAAGCGTAAGGCTCTTTACCATCCCTATGCATGCAGTACAAATAGAACTGGCGCGCAGAAGCGTAGGCACGGGAAAGATATCCTCCTGGGCGGTTTTTGAAAAAATAACCTTTGCCGAGGGCCACGGCAATTTAAATGTGATGTGATCCGCCTCAAGCACATCCGTCATCGTACGGATATTCTGCCATGCCACAGGTGAGACAAAGTGATTGTCAAATGTTAATGCCAGTATCTTGAGATCATAGCGCTCCCTTAAAAGCTTAAGCGTGTAACTTGAATCCTTGCCGCCGCTGTAAGCAATAATGACATCATAGGATGGGGCTGTGCTCTTCACACTTTCTATGAGCTTATCAAGATTCTCACGATATCCGGCCTTTTGTTCAGCCGAGTCAGTTGAGGATGAATCAGCCCTTCTGCAGTGATTGCAGATGCCGTTGTCATCAAATTTTATACCAGGAAAGGTCTCCGGCAGGATGCATTGGTTACAGAGTTTCATAATTAACTCCTTGAGTCGTTAATTTGTCGGTGGTTTGTTGTTTGTTGTGGATTTTCATCATCCAGTAAAATTCACCCGAAGTGTCGGTAAAGAAGAGATCCAGTCAGGTTTAACAGGGATGATGGCATGTTTTTGAAGACACTGTAGGACGTCCTGCCTCGAAATTCATCTTTTACAAAGGCTTCTTTTCTCAAATCATATTTATAATAGTTTGTTATATCTTCATTCGCACCCCAGCTTCTTTTGAACTGCAAAAGGCCTTCATTTTCCGGTTCGGTAATGCCGAAGCTAAAATTCGTGAAACCGTTGTTGAGATACCACCTTATGGCCTCCCACATAACAAGGTTATTGGGCCTGAGGTTTGAATAGGTCATGTCAGAGGCTCCGTATTTATATATCGCTTTTCTGCCGAAATGGAAATAAACATTAGCTGCGATTACCTTTTTACTGATTAGGGCGAGAGAGACAAAGCCTTTTTTTTTTGAAACGACGTGTTCATATATATTTTTAAAAAACCGGAATGGCTGAGGAGGAAGACCATGCCTTTTCCTGGTAATGCAGTTCAACCGATAAAACTCCTTTATTGATTCGAAGGAATTAATTAGTTGAACCTCTACGCCTTCTTTTATGGCCTTTTTAATGTTACGCCTTGTATTGTCTTTTAAGCCGTCAAATATCTCTTTTCCATCCCTATTAATATTCAAGTCATGGGTATAATGAGTCAAGGATGGCGTCTCATCCTTCAGGTGTTCCCTTCCACCATTGAGATCAATATATTTCCATCCAGCATTCCTGCCATAAGACATGATTTGTTCTATGGCCTGTCTGAATGTATCCGCATCATTTGCAACCGGATCACAAAAATCAGTAAAGGGGAGTGAAACTCCTCTCTTTCCGGTTAGGATGCTGTTGACCTCCATGAATGGGAATAATGCTGATAATTGTCCATCTAAAATCTGTGTGAAATAGATGGGTTTGTAATTATAGGATTCAACAAGCACCCTGGCCCAGGCAGAGGTGTGGAAGAACGATTCATCGCCGCTGGCAAGCAGCATTTCATCCCACCCCGAGTATTCAATCGGATTTATTATTTGCAAATTCATTTATATTAGACAGGATTAACAGATATTTTTTCACCACAGAGACGCAGAGTTCGCAGAGGTGAGTTTAGTTTTTTTCATATGCCGGGAGATACCGGCATATGAAAATATCTCATCCACCTTCGTTAAAACTTCGGTGGACCGGTCCTGCTTTCAGCAGGAGGAAACCGATACTTCTTGTTGCTAATGCTCCCAGATTTATCTCTTCCCTTGTGCCCTTCCCGATCGTCAATATAAAACTCAAATATCTTGTTCACCACAGCGACCTAGAGGGCACAGAGATGAGTTCAGGTTTTTCATTGTTGATTATTCTTTTTATTCCATCTTTTAACATCGGAACATTAAAGTTTATTAATAGCCCTAAATGAATACCCGTAAGTTTTAAATATGTCAGAAGCTGTGCTTCATGTATCTTTTCTATTGATTCACATGCTTTTAATTCAACAATCAATTTATCTTCTACAAGGAGATCCAAGCGGTAACCACAATCCAGTTTAATACCTTTATATTCTATGGGGACTTGCATCTGTCTGGAAAAAGTTATCTTTCTTAATTCTAACTCATGAGAAATACATTCTTCATAAGCGGATTCTAGCAGTCCAGGTCCTAAAATTTTATGGACTTCTATTGCTGCACCGATCACTTTACCAGTTAGATCATTAATATCCATTAGTTGTCATTCACCACAGAGACACAGAGAGCACGGAGGGTGTTTAATTTTTCCTCTATCGGGAGACCCGCCTGCCATAGCTGCATCATTTTATTAATTATGGCTGCCCATGGAGTATTAATAATGTCTCCAATATATTAAACGCACTTCAACAGGCTGCGGCGGACAGGTACCGATAGAGGAAAATAACCTCCATGGGTTATTAGATAAATTATTCAGGTCCGTATGTGACCACTATCGCCATGCCGAAATTACATAAGTTGAGCTTTTATTCCAACCAAAGACGGAACAGATACTTTTCATTTGTCCCGATTTTCTCGGGACAAATGAAAAACATTTAATCTCTGTGTCCTCTGTGCCTCTGTGGTGAAATATTATTTAAAAATCTCATATTTCATAGCTTGAAATTCGACGATAGGAGAACTCGCAATGCTTTTTCATTGGGAGTGGGAGTAAGCCTTGCAATGCAAAAAATAAATGAATTTATTATGGGCATTGAAGGCTTACTGCCAATTTCAAGCTTACTGCCTTTCTCTGCGCTCTCTGCGTCTCTGTGGTGAAACTGGCTATTCTCTCTTTTTATAGCTTGAAATTCGACGACAGGAGAACTCATAATGCGTTAGCATTGGGAGAAGCTGGAAGGTTTCCAATGATAAAAAGGAATTAATTTATTTGGTTCTTCTCCGAATTAGTTGAAGAAAGCCTGATAAATTTTAAGTGTAAAGTATCTTTCATCATGAAAGCCGTAGGCTTTACGTTTAATAACTTTGATTTTGTTGTTCACTCCCTCCAGTTTCCCATTATGGATGGGGTAGTCACAGTGATTAAGAATACCGTAGCTATATCGTTCGAGCATGTTTGCGAAACTGTTTAAAGCTCTATGGTTCAATGAGCGAGCCAGAGAGCACCAATGATCCAAAGCCTTGCCAGCCCATGTCCTGGATTGATAAGTCCAGATATGCTTGAGCAGGTCTTTTAAGATCATCATGGTGTTGATAACCTCATTAAGGTCCAGAAGTTGTCTTAACTGCTCGCGCTGCTTTTTCTTCCTGATGTTGGAACGATTTTTAAGCAGCAGGTATTTTGAACCTTTAAAGACGTCTTTGTTTTCCTTGGCCGCTTTTCGATATTCACTATTACGGATTTTGTCGATGACCCGACCAAAAGCGGCTACAACATGGAACAGGTCAAAGACGATAGCTGCATGCGGCAGTTTTTTTTAACAGATTTAATGAACGGGTCCCACATATCCATGACGACCGCCTCAATCGACTTTTTCTGTTTGGCCTTCAGCTGATTGAAGAAACGGTTAAGGGTTTTATATTTTCGGTCTCTGCCCACATGGATAACACGGCCGGTTTCATAATCGAGAACTACCGTCAGATATCTATGTCCTCTTTTGACAGCTATTTCATCGACGGCCAGGATGCGAAGTCCATCATAGTTCATCTGGCCATATTTGGCTTCTAGATATTGTTTGTCGATATCTTTGACCGTTTTCCAATCCAGCTTGAGGTGTTTGGCCACCTCTGTGACAGTCATTATTTCACAAAGCTGGTGGATATAAGCTGCCAGTCGTCTGGTAACCCGTAAATACGGGTGAAAAAGTTCAAGTTCCTCTATGCTGATGCGTTCGCAATGGGAACAAAAGAGTTTACGGTATGTGCATTTAAGCCAGACCTGGGTCCCTGCAAGGCTCAGGTCCCTGATACAACGCTGAGCCCGACTGTGAACGGCCGATACTTTCTGTCCGCACTTATGACAGATCGGCTGGAAACGTTGATCAGGTTCAACATCAATAATGGCTTCATTGCTATTTAAGTTTACTGTTTGGTTAACAATTTTAATTCGACGAAAGGGAAAATAAGGTGCTATACTTAGTCCGGACATCACAGGCCTCCTTAGGATATGGTTTTTGCGCAACAATAACCTTATATCCATGAAGGTACTGGATGTCCATTCTATTTGATATCACTATTATTTCTTTCGTTTTCTATCAACTACTTGGGAGTTGATCCATTTATTTTTATCATTGAAGACTTCTAGCAGATTTCAAGCTTCTTGCATTTCTCTGTGTGCTCCGTGTCTCTGTGGTGAGATATCATGTTTATCCTGTAAATCCTGTCTAATTCTTCTCAAATCTTTTCTGAAAATGCTGGTCTAGCGTAATTGATACAATCAATACAACGAAAAATACGCACCAGCTGATGACCACATGAGGTTTATGTCCACCCCACCAGGGGCTTACATAATACACCATGATGAAGATGGATGTCAGCCTCATCACGCTTGCGAAGAGAGATATAAAAATAGAGCTGCATACTACTGCAACCCTGCTCCAGGGCTTTTCTTTATACAGATATGCATAGGCCAGGCTGAAGACAAAATAGGAGACCAGGTATCGTATTCCGCTGCATGCTTCAGCCACCAATAGAGAGGTATTATGAAAACTGATTACATTTCCTTCCCTGACAAAGGGGATTCCCATCATGGATATAATCCCTCTTGCCCCGCCAAAGGAGATAACCCTCGTTGATTCGGCAAGCTTGGAGTAGGTATCATCAGGTATGGGTATTAATGTAATAAGAAACAGCAAGGGGAAAGATGCTTCTTTAAAAAAGCTCCAGCCAAGCAGAAGCATCACAGCGCCTGAAAGAAAGATTATGAAGCCCAGGATCTGTAGGTTATATGGGCCTATTTCAAAGACCGGGAACAGAAGCCCTGCAAGCATTACGGGGATTCCCTTGAGGCTATAACTCATCTCTGTTTTAATAAGGGTGCCGCGCTTTATCCACAGAAAAAATATTGAGAGGAACGGGACAAATATCCCATGAGAGCTCCCTTCGCGATTCAGGACAGCGTATGCAAGCTTGGAGAGGGAAGAGCCGAAAAAAATGGCACTGACCAAGATTATAAAGAGAGACAGGATGAGAAGACGGAGTCTTCGGTTACTTGAGTTACTTGAGTTGCTTGGGTGCATTTGATTACTCGCCCCAGTTAAATACGCTGCACTGTTACTGGCGTAAATTTAACGGGGTAAAGGTTGCTTGGGTTGCTTGAGTTCATTGGGATACCGATAATGTTAGAAAGCTTGGATGCTGGAATGCTTAAAGTAAACTGAGTAATTATTAGACAGGCCTGCCCTGGCGTGACATTGTTTATAATAAGGTCGAGACAATTTCATTAGAAAGCACATCATTTGATTCCGTGTCTTCAATATCAGGTCTAGGCCAGGGATTAACAGGACTTATTTCACCACAGAGACACAGAGTTCACAGAGAACGCTTGAAATTTCCCTGTCGGGAAACTCACAATATCTTTATTGCGAGTTACAGAAGGTCACTAAAGATAAAATTAAGTGAACTTGTTTTTATCTTTAATGCCCTTCTTTTAAATTTCAAGCTTCGTAAAACGAGAAAAGTTCTAATTGCCATCCTTTCTTCATTTAAGAATATGAGAGAAAAAGAAAGAGTACTAAAAGCCGATAAATTATCTCTTCTTTTATAGCTTGAAATGCGACGACAGGAGGACTTTCAATGCATTTGTATTGAGAGTGGCGGGAAGTCATAAAATGAGAAAAATGAATGAATTAATTTTTATCATTTATGACTGCCCTGCTGATTTCAAGCTTCTTGCATTTCTCTGTGTGCTCCGTGTCTCTGTGGTGAATAATAGGTTTTAAAGATTTCTTATGAATTTTGCCGGATTGCCTGCAACTATTGTCCCGGGAGCCACATCCTCTATCACCACGCTGCCGGCCCCTACAATCGCCCCTTCACCAACCGTAACACCGCACAGGATCGTGGCGTTTGAACCTATCGAGGCGCCTCGCTTTATGACCGTTGGCTCCACTTTCCAGTCTGCTTCTGTCTGAAGTCCGCCCGATTCGGTTGTGGATCTCGGGTATTTGTCATTGATGAACATGACCCCATGCCCGATAAATACCTCATCCTCAATAGTCACCCCTTCGCAGATGAATGAGTGACTCGATATCTTGCAGTTCTTGCCTATAAAGGCATTTTTCTGAATCTCCACAAAGGTGCCGATTTTTGTTCCGTCATCTATTTTGCAGCCGTAAAGGTTAATAAAGGCATTCAGGACGACGTCTTTTCCCAAAACCACCGAAGGTGCTACACGTTTTAGTTCCATCTCTTATTTCTCCGTTATTTGCAAATTTTTATCATCCCAGATGAATAGATAAAAAAGATTCAACGGGGCAGGCGAAAGCACGAAAGAATGAAAACACGAAATTTCACCACAGAGGCACAGAGATCCCAGAGAAAGATCAAACTTGAAATTTTCCTATCGGTAAACTCACAATATTTCATATTGCGAGTGGCAGGAAGTCATTCAGTGGTAAAAATAAGTGAACTAATTTTTTTCACTGAGGACTTCTTGCCAAATTTCAATTTTCCTCAAATCATATCCATCTACCTGCTTTTTTAAAGAGGGAGATGAGACTAATAGCCTTCCTAGCAGAATATCCTTTTCAAATATTCTCTCATTAAAAGCTTGAAATTCGACGATAGGAGAACTCAGAATGCATTAGCATTGTGAGTAGCAGGTAGTCCTACAAGGGTAATAATAAATTCATTTATTATTATACGTTAGGTCTGTCCTGCAAATTTCAGGCTTCTTGCATTTCTCTGTGCACTCTGTGTCTCTGTGGTGAATAATTGTTTGGCCGTTTACTTCAAGTCTATGGGAATGCCGTTGCCCTCCAAGGACTTTTTGGATGCCTCGAGAATCTTGACCACCTCAAGCCCTGCCAGGCCGCCGGTTATGGGCTGTGTCCCTTTGTTTATACATTCCACAAAATGCTTTGTTTCAAGGGCCAGGGCCTCAAGGTCTTCCACCTTGGGTGCATACATATCACCTACCCGATACTGGACCTTCATATGATAAAGGTCTTCTTTTGTAGAGACCATTTCAACGCCCTTGTCATAAATCTTTATCTTTTCGCTTGGTTGATTGTCATCATAGAGTATCATCTTGTTGGTGCCGCCTATGAGGGTCTGGCGTATCTTAACAGGTGACACCCAACTTACGTTTATATGGGCAATGATATTGTTTTCCATATATATGGTAAGAAGGGCCTTTGGAGTGATCTTGTTTCCATAGTAATGGGATCCCGTGGCTGATACGGTCAGCTTCTTAAAGGGCATGAAATAGTCCATAATGGATATGTCATGGGGTGCAAGGTCCCATATGACGTCTACATCCTTCTGGAAAAGGCCTAAATTTACCCTTGTAGAATCATAATAGATCATGTCGCCCAGTTCGCCCCTGTCTATAATCTCCTTGATCTTTCTTACAGCCCCGGTATAGATAAAGGTATGATCCACTATCAGGACCCTGTTCTTTTTTTCAGCCAGGTCTATGAGTATCTTTGACTGTTCCGAGGTTTCCGTCATAGGCTTTTCCAGCCACACATGTTTTCCTGCCATGAGCACCTTTTTTGCCAGGTCAAAATGGGCAGATACCGGCGTGGCTATGGCAATGGCGTCAATTTCATTGTCATTGATCAGCTCGTCTACAGAATTAAGCAATGCTACGCCGGGATAGTTGTCACCCGCAGCTTTTAGACGGTCAGGCGAAAAGTCACAAATCGCCTTGAGTTTCATGTCATGATTTTTTTGAAAGTTCCTGGCCAGGTTTGGGCCCCAATAGCCGTAACCGATTAGTCCAATGTTTATCATTATAGCCTCCTTATAAAGATTAAATTCGAAATAGTTATTTCACCACAGAGACACTGAGGTCACAGAGGTGAGTTTAGTTTTTTTCATTTGCCGGGAGATACCGGCAAATGAAAATATCTCATCCTGCCTGTGGCAGGGGTAATGTTCATTTTTGAAACTAATCCTCTCATTGCATCTCATAGCATTGTGGTAGCATTTAATTTCGCATCAACGATATTCTCTTATTTAAAGCTTGAAATTCGACAATAGGAGAACTCATAATGCGTAAGCGTTGTGAATGTGCCAGGAAGTCATAAAATGATAAAAATAAATTCATTTGTTTTTATCATTTAAGACTGCCTGCGGATTTCAAGCTTAGTTTTTCTCTGTGTCCTCTGTGCCTCTGTGGTGAATATCCTGTAAATCCTGTCTAATACTTCATTTCGATTTTATGTTTCGTATTTCGTGATTCGATATTCGGATTTTATTTTTTGTCCATGTATTCTTTTACACAATCACATACATACTTGATCTCTTCCCTGGTCAGTTCCGGAAACATGGGAAGAGAGAGCAGCCGCTTTGATAAACTCTCACTGACCGGCAATGAGCCTTCTTTATATCCCATGTGTGCATATGCCTTTTGAAGATGCAGCGGGACAGGATAATGCAGGCCGGTGCCGATGCCTTTATCAGTCAGGAATTTCTGGAGCCCATCCCTGTCGTCCAGATGAATTGCATATATATGATATATGGCCTTTGCGAAATCTGCCTCAACAGGCAGGGTAACGCCCTTTACCCCAGACAGCTGCTCATTATAATATTTTGCATTCTGACGGCGCGAGTCATTCCAGGATTGAAGTCTTTTCAGTTTTATGCGAAGCACGCCGGCCTGTATCGCGTCAAGACGGCCGTTGTATCCCTCTATGGCATGATAATACTTCTGCTCCTGACCATGGTCGCGGATCATGCGGATCTTTTTGTCTATCTCCTTGTCCTGCGTAACAACCGCCCCTGCCTCTCCATAGGCGCCGAGATTTTTCCCGGGATAGAAGCTGAAACAACCGGCAACGCCCATGGAACCTGCCTTTTTACCCTTGTACAGGGCCCCATGGGCCTGACAAGCATCCTCAATAACAGCGATGTTATGCTTCTTTGCTGTCTGCATTATGGGGTCCATATCTACGGTCTGGCCATAAAGATGTACAGGGATTATCGCCTTTGTCTTTTTGCTGATCTTTCCCTCTATCAGCGAGGGGTCCATCTCGCTCGTGTCCTTCAGGACATCAACAAACACCGGGGTTGCCCCGACCTGGGAAATAGCCTCGGTGGTTGCAATAAAGGTATTCGGTACAGTTATAACCTCATCACCTGCTCCGACACCAATGGCCATAAGGGCAAATCTTAATGCGTCTGTTCCGGAGTTGACTCCAATACAAAATTTGCTGTCGCAGAAGGCCGCGAACTCGGTCTCAAAGCCTGTCACCTGAGGACCTCCGATAAAGGCGGCGTTGGACATGGCCTCTGTTACCATTGGGACAACTTCTTTTTCTATTTCTTTGTACTGAATCTTTAAATTTAAAAATGGGACGTTCATATGTTTCTCCTTGGATAAAGTTAAATCGTTACTTGAGTTTATTGTGTTACTTGAGTTACTTGGGTTAACCTAGCTAGAATCCGCCTTCGCTAAAGCTTCTGCGCGACAAGAGCTGGGAGGCTAGGAAGCTTGGAGGCTTAAAGGCAAAAGATCTTATCACGAAAACACGAAGGTACGAAAACACGAAAAAATAATTGTTTTGCTTTTATTAACTCAGAATTTTTATGATTATTTATTAATTTTTTTAGTTTTTCGTTACCCTGTTGCTTCATCTAGCCTTATAGCCTTCCAGCTTCCTAGCCTACTAGCTTTTTAGATTTCAAATCTTCTTTTCGGTTTCCTCTTTTTTCAGGAAATCGTAGAGGGTTGTCTTGACGACCTCAGCTATCTGGTTCGCCAGCAGATCAATCTTAGCCACATCATCAACTTTTTGTACTCCATCTTTGCTGTTATCCAGAATCCTCTTGATATCCAGAAGGCTGAGACCTTTTTTCTTCAGCCTTTTTATCTCTTCTATAATAACCAGGTGATATGCAGTATATCGCCTCTGGCCGCCGTCTGTCCGGAGTGGGACAATAACTCCAGTCAACTCCCTTTCCCAGAAGCGCAAAGTGTGCTTGGAGACATTTGCCCTGGTGCTGACTTCCTGGATTGAGTAGGTGGAGGTGGACATAAAAAGGGTTACTTGAGTTTGTTGGGTTACTTGAGTTGCTTGTGTTCCTTGAGTTGGGCGTCGAGATATTTAATAAAACCGGAGTCCTTTTTTGATACAATTTCTGCTTGTTCATAAACAATGTTGAAATCTTCCTGGGTGATGTAGTTTTGATCAAGAGCAACATATAAATCACTCTGCACTTCAGCCGCGGAACTTTTTGATATATACAAATACTGAATAAATTCTTTATTGCTTCTTCTACAAAACCCCTCAGCTATATTGCTCATGGAGGAAACGGCTGCTGCCTGTATTTGGTTTACCAATCTAAAATCTCTCTTAAATTCGGGATTCTTGTTAACAGATTCATAAACGAGCCTTACAAGTTTCCTGGCCTCCTGCCATGCCTCAATATCCTCAAACCGTTCAATTTTCATAGTTATTATTCTCTTAACTCAAGCAACACATGCAACACAATAACTCAAGAAACCAATTCAACCTTTCGAGCTTCCTGCCATGCTTCTTTCAACCTGATCATTAGAAATAACAAGGGCAGGACGTCCCTTCTGACTTTCGTCGCCACTTTTAAGAACAAAAGGAAACCTTACAATAACAATATCACCTTTTTTATAACTCATACAGATCCTCTGATTCACTTCCCCAAATCCTGTCAAGACTCGCCTCTTGAATCTTTAATGATTCTCTGTTGTTATATATTCCTTCCCTTCTTTTTAATTTTAGAAAGTCAATAAAATCTATGACTTCCTGTATCATATCAGGAGATAGTCCATCAATTCTCTTGACAATCGCTGCATGGTTTCTATGGCTTGCGATATCAGCACATATTTCTATCATCATTTGGAGTGTTCTTTCCACTATCCGTTGGGTTTTCCAATCCCCAGCATATTCAATAACTTTGATGTTTGAATATTCGGTGATCTGGTTAATATGTTTTTCAAGATCGGCAAGTTTTCGAAGAATAACTGTCTTATCAACCATGGAGAAACCTCCGTTCAAGCATTGACTTTTCGAGTATAGAAAAATCAAAATATTCTCTTATGGTCAAGGATTCATACTTATGTCTTAGAAAAGGATCTTTATCGATAATGACCTTGCTGTTTTCCAAAATCTTTCTTCTCAAGGTTATCGGAGCATTATTTAATAATACCAGATCAACCTCGTCGGTTTTAAGACATTCTGTTAATCCGCCAAGAATCTTAAGTTTCTTCATGCCAAGTCCTAAATCTCCTGAAAGATAGACAGCTATATCAATATCACTTAATGGCAATTTTCTGCCTTTTGCCATGCTCCCGAACAGATAGGCAAATGACACATCTTTCCTGGCCCGAAGATAAATAACAGCTTCCGGGATGAGAGACAGGATGTTTTCAGGAAGTTTTGAATATCGGATCATCACAAGGTTTAAAACAGCCGGGAGGCTGGAAGGCTGGGAAGCCTGAAAGCTTTACGATCCCGACTTTGTCGGGCGATATAACCTTTTATCACGAAAGCACGAAGGTGCGAAGACACGAAATAAAATCATATTTACTTAATACAAAAAAATTAGACCTTTTTCGTGCTTTCAAAATTTCGTGCTTTCGTGATTAATGTTTTGGTTATTGCTCTAACTTTAAGTTCTGAAGATTTTTTGATGAGGTTGGTTAGGAGAAAAGCCCTGCAACTTCTTTTGAGCAGGCTCCGCCCCTTTGGATTACAAATTGGTGTTCCCCAATAGGCGGTTGTGTATTATAGATTTTCTTCTGCTGTCTGCCAAGAGATTTAAACGCTATCTGCAAAACCGATAGCATTTTGGCCAATGGGTTCAGGATTTAAGTGAAATGACTTTATAGAATTCTTCCGCTCATTTCCTTTGAATCTGAACCATGAACCCCTTTATCAAGCTTTAACTTTAACTCTAAGTTTAGAATGCAATATAAATGCCAATAATAGCGCTGCTGCCATTTCATTTTAAAAATAATTTCATAATACTTTCGTGCGGTTATAATTTAATGCGGGAGTTCAATTATTGATGGAAAGGCTTTCAGTGAAATTAAATGCCACTTATAGGAAAATATTTTCACTGGGTGGCAATTTATTTCACGTTATACAGGATTACCATCGGAATGAGAAGAGGAAAAGTTTAGAGATTTTTGGGGTTCAAGGTTCAAAGTTCACGGTTCACGGTTTAAGATTAAAGAAGGTTCACAGTTCAAAGTTCACGGTTCACAGCTCACGGCTCACGGCTAAAGACTAAATCACGAAAGCACGAAATATTAAAAACACGAAAAAAGACTATTAGACCTGCCTATGCTAAAGCTTCGGCAAGGCTGGCAGGATCAACGGGATGTTACAGGATTATTGTTTTTGTTTTTTCTCACTTCCCGGAAGGAAGTGAGAAAGCCCAATCCCGACTTTGTCGGGAGAAAAACCTTATCACGAAAGCTCGAAAGGTAGAAAGCACGAAAAAGACTGTCTGATTATTCCTCCAATCTGCATTATTTGTTTTATTTCGTGTTTTCGTACCTTCGTGATTTCGTGATGAAAATTAAGGGATGATACCTTTTTGCCTTTCTTCTCCCGAATACAGCGTCGGGACAAGCTTTAAGACAAAAAATATATCATGTAGATCCTGTTAATCCTGTCTAATAGTCTTTCCCTTTATTTTTGTCCCTTTCTTATCAGACATCCGATCTCCGATTTCAGACCTCTAATCTTTTCTCCAACCCTGAACCGTGAACTGTGAACCAATAAACCTCTGCTCACTTGTAATACTTATGATAATATTTCCCGTAGGTCTTACGTTCCTGGCTGTAGCCGTTGAACGCAATCCCTAATATCTTATCCCTGCCCAGGCCATCTATGGCCTTGCGTATCATCTCTCTTGGTGTTTTTTGTGACCTTACAACAAATATGATCCCGTCCACAAAATTTGAAAGGATGTTGGCTTCCGCCAGGACCTGACTCGGGGCGGTATCCAGAATTATTATCCGGTCATCATACCGGTTCCTGATCTCCTCTAAAAAGGCCTTCATCGCGCCTGACGCCAGGAGTTCCGATGGATTACGTGGGGGGCGACCGGCAGGGAGTATAGAGAGCTTATTTATATTTGTCCTGATCAACAGATCAGATAATTGCTTTTTGCCGGCCAGGTGTTCATGGAGTCCGTTAGTGTCTGACAAACCGAACATCCTGTGTATATCTGCCCGCCGCAGATCGCAGTCCACCAGGAGGACATGCTCATCTATGCCTGAGGCGATGCTGGCCGCAAGGTTGGCAGCCACAAACGTCTTGCCGTCGCCCGGCATGGCGCTTGTCACCATGATTGTCCTGGGTCTTTTGCGGTCCTTGGCAAACATTATCTGCGCCCTGAGGAGCTTGAAGTTTTCCGCTTCATAGGATTCAGGGGCGGTGATTACAACCAGCTTGGGGTCGTAATTTTTCTGGCTGATTATTTCCTTATGCACCTGCATTACGGATTCCTTTGCCGGAGATTCAGATTTTCGTTCAGGGAAGAGAGTTTCGGTCTTTATCTCCCTTTCTTTTTGGTGTCTGTCAAGAGCGTCTGATATTTTTCCCATCTTGGTCCTTTAATAAAGTTAAAAAATAAGTTCACGGTTCACAGTTCACGGTTCACGGTTAATGAATTTAATGCCATAATAAAAAATAAGTTCATGGTTAACAGCTCACAATTAAATTACGTTTGTTCCTACTTCACGGTTAAAATAAGTTCACAGTTCAAAATTCATTGCTCACAGTTAGGTTTAAATTTCCTAAGGTAATTGATGAAACCTCGAATAGCGGCCCTCGTTTGTCTGGCTAATTCATAAGTATCTTTAAATTCATCTGTAGAGATGTATTTTTGATCGAGAGCTATATAAAGCTCACTCTGCACTTCAGTACAAGATCTTTTAGCATATCGTAAAAATCTTATAAATTCTGCATTTGTCTCAGAATCAAAGCCTTCAGCAATATTATGCATTGATGACCCAGCGGCTTCTTGTATCTGATTTTTTAAACCGTAGTCTTTGGCAAATTCCGGATGCTTGGTAAGTTCATAAACCTTTTGCGTTAATTTACGAGCTAACTGCCAGGCTTCAATTTCTTCAAAATTTTTTATTTTCATTTTTAACCGTGAACCGTGAACTGTGAACCGTGAACTTTAAGTCTTTTATTTACAACGCTGCCCACTTGAAATCGCGTAGTGCGCCGAAAAAACCTTTTCTTTTTTTATCCTGTTTCACCCTGCTTTTTTCAGCATCAAAAAATGAGCCTTCCAGCTGTAAGTCATCATAACACTCCTTAACCATAGCAGGTGTGATATTTCTCACACCCCTTGAATAACCGAGAAGGAGGGTATTATCCGCTAATATATTAATCATCCTGGGGTACCCGTCAGAGTACCTGTATATTGTCCTGGCCACATTCCTGGGAATAACGCTCTCGGGCTTATCAGCCCCTGCCAGCTTCAGCCTTGTCGAGATGTATTCAAGAGATGAAGCCTCATCAAGTGCCCTGATATGATAACGTATGCTGATCCGCTGAAGCAGAGGCCGGCACCTGGGCTGGTGCAATAGCTCATTCAGTTCGGGCTGACCTACAAGGAAGATATTTAAAAGCTTTTCCTCCGATGTCTCCATATTGGACAGCAGCCTTATTTCTTCCAGAAGCTCAAAAGAAAGCTTCTGTGCCTCATCGATGATTAAGATAAAATTTTTCCTTTTCTTGAGCTGGTCCTTTAAAAAAAATTCAAACTGGATGAGAAAATCCGTCTTTGAATGAAAATTTATTCTCTCCTTGAATGCAGAAAAGGCCAGGTAATTCATAAAATCGGCTATGGAAAATAAAGGATTTGACAGATAGACATATTGTATGTCCTCACCAAGACTGGTCAGCAGGGCATGGACCATAGTTGTCTTGCCGGTTCCGACCTCACCCGTAAGAAGAATGAATCCTTTTCGATCCATAACACCATAGGTTAAAAGGGCCAGGGCCTCCTTGTGGATGTCACCCAGATATAAGGACCTTGATGACGGCGTCAGGTTGAAGGGTTTGTCTTTTAGGTTGTAAAAGTTGAGGTACATGGCAATAAAGTTCACAGTTCACAGTTCACGGTTCACGGTTGATCCAGCTAGGAAGCCAGGAAGCTTGGAGGCTTGGAAGCTGGTATCCTTAAAGTTTAAAGTCAAAATCACATTAGACAGGATTAACAGGATCTACATGATATTTTTTGCCTTTCCGGAAGAAAGGCAAAAAGGTATTATCCTTATTCGAAGGAGACAACAAACATAAAACATTCAGGTACGCAGCAGAGCGCAAGAAGCACACTATTGCTCCCACACTTGTGTTGGATTGTCCTTTCTCACTTACTTCCGGTAAGTGAGAAAAAACAAACATCCTGAAAATCCTGTTAATCCTGTCTAATAGTCTTGTTTAGGTGTTAAGGAAAAAGCTTTTTACAAATTCCATAGTGCCGGAGACACCCTTTACTACTACAAGTATACCTATGACTGAAAGGATGAAGCCGAGACTTACGCCTGTATAGGCGAATATGTTTTTCCTTTTGATCTGTTTCAATTCATTTTCTGTATGGATGAAAGGGAAATTTACTAATACCGGCAATTGCATCTCCTTCTCCGCATCTTCAGGAGTTCTATATGAAGTATCCATTACTTCCATAAGATATGCTAGGCCGCACCCTAGTCCAAGGCCCAGGAACAGGGTCATCAGGATTATTTTTTGCACATTGGGCTCTACAGATTTTTCTGGTATTTTAGCTGAATCTATGATCTTGAATTGCTCACCCTTCTGTTTCTTTTCCATACTTACCGACAGATCGGCTTCAAGTTTCCTGTCAAGCAGAGAACTGTATGATGCCTTCAGGTTCTCATAATCCCTGTTCATGGTCAACAATTCCTGCTCCCTTTTGGGGGATTCATCCACCTTTTCCTGGTACTGTCTTATCTGTAGATTTATTTCAGCAATCTTGGCCTTGAAATCGGCTATATCAAGATTTATATCCTGCAATTGGCGCCTTAGCGCCTGGTCAGCAGTAGTAACAGTCACATTCGAACCATCATCAGCACCTTGTACATTGGATTCAGCGATGTCTTCGGACTGCTGCTTTTCCATGGCTGCTATCGTTTCCTTCAGACGGATAATATCAGGGTGGTTTTTTGTATAACGAGCTTCGAGGGATGTTAGTTGGGCCTTTAAAGATGCCAGGTCATTCTGCTGTCCTACACCACCCCCTCCCTGAGCAGAAACAGACGGAATGGCCGTGTTCGAAGCTGCAATATCCTTTAGTATAGAGGTCCTTCTGTTCTCTGCATCCATGAGATTTGTATTTACCTGGTCAAGATTTGTCTGGATTCTTTCAAGGATGCTCAGGTTGGTTTCAAGCTGTTCAGGCAGCCCCCCCATATAGCGTTCCCTGTACTGCTTTAATTCTTCCTCTTTTTGTTTTAACTTTTCCTCTGTGGACTTGAGCTCATCAGATAAAAAGGTCGATGTGCCAAGGGCCTGTTCCTCCCTTATCTTTAGATTTTCAGATATAAAATTGGAGGCAAGCTTGTTTGTTACATCCATTGCCTTTTCCGGATCGTCATAACGAAAGCTTATGGTAAAGGCGCTTATCTCACTGTTCCTGCTTGATGTATCCTTGCTCGTAGCAATGGATATCATGCTTCTCACAGTTTCCACCTTTGAGTCTATAAGCGTATACTTCTTGGATGATTCATATAAGCCATATTCCGCAATAATACTCTCAAGATTTGTACGGCTGGTAACCTGCTGCTGAATAGTTGTCAGCCTGTCACTGAGCGTCGTTGAAACAACAGATTGGACATAGTCTTCAGGAACCTTCTGCTGCTGTACGAGGATCAGTGTCTGTGCTTCATAGATTCTGGGAGTTATAAGCAGATAGGTGAATCCACCTAAAACAACAATGAGAAAGGGCACGATTATCCACCATTTTCTCTTGATGGCTATATTTATATATTTTTGAAAGTCAAAAGAAGAATCCATGGTTTCCTCAATAAATAAAAGATTGAATACTGAATACAGAAGACAGTAGACAGAATGTTAAGTTACAAAGTATAATTAAATTCGAAGACAGAAAACAGAATGTTAAGGTACAAAATAAAAAATTAATAATACTGTAGATAGAAGAAAGAATTAAAATGAAAAATCAGAATATTGAAGACAGTAGACAGAATTAGAATCTAATTAAAATCAAAATTCTGAAGACAGCATACAGAGTTCAGAATAAAACTTTTTCAGAAATATGATATCAGATTAATGATATAAAACAAAAGTCTACTTTTCTCCAACTTTGTTCATATAAGCTGCCAACATCCCAGCAACTTCATCAAGCGGCCCTAAAATCTTTTCTGTCTTTGCATAACAAAGATCTTCAGTTAAGATTAAATAATACCGAACCTCTTCCAAAGATGCTTGTGAGATATTGAAAAATCGGACTTTCTCCCTCTTACCTCTTCTTTTATACCCTTCAGCAATATTTGCTGGAACAGAAACAGCTGCCCTTCTTATTTGAGACGTAAGACCAAAAAGTTCTTCTTTTGGAAATGAACAAGTCATCTTATAAATCTCCAGCACCAATTTATGACTTTTCTGCCAAACAACAAGATCCTGAAATGTTTTGCTTTTATCCATAATCTTTTTTTCTCCTATCTTGTGTTTTCTGTCTGACTGTCTCTTTTATTCTGCCTGCTGTCTCCTATATTCTGTCTACTGCCTCCTGTATTCTGTTTTGCTATCTAAACATCCTACTTGCTGTCAGTGTCATCATTATCCTGTTGACCTTATAATCCTCTATATCCTGCTCGTCATTTCTGTTCATAAACGTATAATCGAGGGCAATGGAAAACCACCTCAGGAAGGAGAGTCTCCATCCGTAATTTGCCCTGTAGTCTTTTGTAATTCTGCTTTCGGCGTCTTTATCGTGCAAATAAGAAAGGCCGGCATAATTACTCAATCTTTCCGTGACCTGATAGCTGAAATTGGAATCCATTCCGTAATACTTTGTAAGACCTCTTTGTTCCGCCTCCAGAAAGCTTTCTCTCCACCCGCCGCTGCCGCCGATTGAGATGTTGCCCCTGCTAAAATTCCTTGTTAAAGAGAGATCATAGCTGAATCCGTTATCGTCATCCGAATACTCATTCTTTAGCAGAAAATACCCCCCAGACATGGAAAGTGAGGTCTGGTTTGTAAAGCTGTGTGTGAAGCCGATAGACCCGTCATGGACACTGTAATTTTCAGTCAAGCCTTCAAATTCCCTGTCAGTCAGCTCATAACCCAGGGAGAAGGTAGTCCTGGTCCCGAAACGATGTCTGTATGTGAGTCCGGAATTGTTGCCGGTATAATCATCACCGGGAATACCGTCGTCATCTCTTGTAAATTCTGCAATCGTGTATTGGTAATTGAGTTCAACGCCGTTTTTCTGGTTAAACCAAAGGATAAGATCTGCATTTGGATTCGCTATTGTGCTGTCGTCCAATGTTACATCTTCATTATTTAGCAGTGAATAATCGTATCCAAGATTAAAAGTATTTTCAGGACCAAAGAGAAAATTTATGCCCACACTTCCGGTATTTCGCTGATATATATTCCTTGTCTGCCTGACCCCGTATATCCCTTCTGTGGTCTCGACAGGTTCTTCGGACTTCAGGTAGGTATCACTCAGATCGAACCGCAAGTGACTTGTGAGGTTATTGCGGATTGCCAGGGTGCCTGAATGCCTTACTGTATTATTCTGGTCCTCATTTTTATATCTTACTAATGTGGGGTTGTATCTCAATGAAATATTGTCATCACCCTCTGAAACGAGATTCAGGGTAATGCCAGGGGAAATGGTAGTTACCCAATCCTCTTTCTCATTAGTAGCCTCCAGATCGATATTGTCATCATAGAGTTCAGCGATTGAGATGGAGGGAGTAAATTCGGATTGGTATTTGGCATGAACGGGTGAGTGTATCACGAATAAGCATGCCGCAATAAAGATAATAACCTTGTGTATCATGGTGGATCCCTCCATTGAGGATAAAGGTTAAAGGACAAAGGTGAAAGAAGAATTGTTCACCACAGAGACACAGAGGTCACGGAGGTGAGTTTAAAACTGCTCGCAGTTTAGCCACAGACCCACATATACTCACACTAAATGGTATCAACTCAAACTTACATAAAAAGAGATAGAAAATACAATTTATCACGAAAGCACGAAATTTCCAAAGCACGAAAAAAGACTGCTTTTGTTTTGTTAATTCACTATGGTTTTCTTTCGTGTCTTCGTACTTTCGTGTTTTCGTGATTAATGTCTTTATCCTTTTTCCTTTATCCTATTTTTAAATCACGGAACTACGATCGTGTCATTTGGTTCAAGAACGATATTCTGCTTCAGCTCCTTTCCTGCGATGAAGTCCTGATAATTGAACCGGAACATGGTTTCAGCGCCTTTGGCCCTGCGCACAATCATTATCGATTTTTTGTCAGCCCATTCCGTGAAACCGCCTGCTGTTGAAAGGGCCTGGAGCACGGTCATATCAGGCTGCATCTGATAGGGGCCCGGATTATTAACCTGGCCAATTGTATATATCATCCTGCTCCTGCTCTCCCTGACTAATACTGTAACCTCGGGACTGGAGATAAAATTCTTCAATTTTTCTGTGATGATGTCCTTAAGCTCTATCACGGTCAGGCCCTTGGCCATGACCTCACCGATCATGGGGTATGTAATCCTGCCATCGGCCATGACAGTTATGTCCTGAGTCAGGTCTGTTTCCTTCCATACAAAGATATTGAGGACATCATTGGCGCCAACCAGGTAGTGAGAGGAATCTGAGGCTCCTTGTGCTGCTGCTTTTTCTTCTGCAAAGCTGAACCTGGTTACAGAAAAAATACAAATAAATGAAAATGAAATTAATATTATTGACATTAGAAAATTACAATTTCTATTCATTTTAGTCTCCTCAGAAAATAATATTTAAAGAGTTTATCACGAAAGCACGAAAGTTAGAAATCACGAAAAAAGGCTCTTTTATTTATCCTTTATCCCATTCTTTCTTTCGTGTCTTCGTACCTTCGCCTGCCCCGTGGAATGCGGAGCCAATTCCTCTAGGGTGTTTTCGTGATAATGTTTTTATTGTTGCCCTGTGAAATTAAAAGTCTATTTCAAAAGGACATTGTGTTAAAAAATATTTATAAAGCCTTAATCACGAAAGCACGAAAGTTAGAAATCACGAAAAAAGGCTCTTTTATTTATCCTTTATCCAATTCTTTCTTTCGTGTCTTCGTACCTTCGTGTTTTCGTGATAATGTTTTTATTGTTGCCCTGTGAAATTAAAAGTCTATTTCAAAAGGACATTGTGTTAAAAAATATTTATAAAGCCTTAATCACGAAAGCACGAAAGTTAGAAAGCACCCGAGTGAAACATTTAATAGTTTCACGGGGCAGGCGAAAAAAGACTTTTTCTCTATTATTATTTTAAATTACCATGATTTTCTTTCGTGTCTTCGTACCTTCGCCTGCCCCGTGGAATGCGGAGCCAATTCCTCTAGTGTGTCTTCATGATAAAATTATAAAAGATTTAACCACGAAAGCACGAAATTGGGAAAGCACGAAAAAAGACTGCTTTTCTTTTGTTAATTCACTATGGTTTTCTTTCGTGTCTTCGTACCTTCGCCTGCCCCGTGGAATGCGGAGCCAATTCCTCTAGGGTGTTTTCGTGATAAAAGGTTTAAAATCATTAACTACGAAAGCGCGAAATTTAGAAGATACGAAAAAGGTCGATTTAATTCACAACTCTTTTTACTTCTAGAGTAGGTTTTGCAAAATTAAATAATAACCCTACTTTAAGACCTGTGGCCTTAAGATATGATCTTAATTGTGCAAGATGTATATCAACCAAATCTTTTGCTGCTTTAAGTTCAACGATAATATTGTTCTCAATAAGAAGATCTAACCTATGAACTCCGACAACAACACCAAGATATTCTATTTTTATTTCTTTCTGGCATTCATAGTTGATTTTATGTTCAGACAATTCTACTTTTAGGGCTTCCTCGTAAATATTTTCCAAGAATCCTGGCCCTAGTTCCCTATGAACCTCTATTGCAGCACCTATAACTTTTCTACTTAACTCATCGAATTGGTGATCAGGTTTTTCATCAATAATGAAGTCTGCTTTACTCAAAAGATCCTCTATGTTTAGATGAAGAAAATCGTGATCACGAAAGCACGAAATTTAGAAAATACGAAAAAAGTCTTGATTTAAAAACCTTTCTCAATCTTTTCTTTTGAATCTTCATGCCTTCATGTTTTCTTAATGATGTTAAAAAAGTTTTAATCACGAAAGCACGAAATTTAGAAAGCGCGAAAAAAACCTCTATTATTTATCTTTTATCCCATTCTTTCTTTCGTGTCTTCATACTTCACGCGTTTAGAAAAAGTGGCACAATGAAAAAAGAATAAATATTAATCACGAAAGCACGAAAAATGACTACTTTTCTTTTGTTAATTCACTATAGTTTTCTTTCGTGTCTTCGTACCTTCGTGTTTTCGTGATAAAAGGTTTAGAATAATTAACTACGAAAGCACGAAATTTAGAAAGCATAAAAAAGACTCCTTTTATTTTTTCAATTACTATGATTCTATTTCGTGTCTTCGTATCTTCGTGTTTTCGTGATAAAAGGGCCTTATGCCTTTCAGCTTTCTAACCTCCAGGCCTTCTAGTTGATTCAACCGTGAACTGTGAACCATGAACTGTTGAACCCTGGCTCATTTTTCAATTCCAAACTCGTGCATCTTTGTAAACAGGGTTTTATAGCTGATCTTCAGCAATCTGGCTGTGTCGGTTTTGTTCCACCTGTTTATATCAAGGGCATGGAGGATTGCTTTTTTTTCTATATATCCCGTAGCTGAGATTTTTAGGTCTTTAAGCGAGTTATAAGTATCTTCATTCTGTTTAGAGGCTTCAGGAGTATTCTCCGTGGGTGCCACAATGGCCTCCATCTGTTTACTTAATTCAACCTTGATGGTTTCGGGATCATCTCCAACCATCAATCGCATTATGATGCTGGACAGTTCTCTGATATTGCCGGGCCAGGGATAGTCCATAAAGAGCCTTTTTAGCTCTGAACTGAGTGTGAATTGGCCATCGATATTCAGATCAGCCTGGCTCTTTTGAATAAGATAATCAGTTAAAAGAGGTATATCCTCTTTTCTTTCCCTTAAGGGAGGCAACTCTATTTTTATTATATTCAGCCTGTAATATAGATCCTCCCTGAAAAGCCCCTGCTTGATATCTTTTTCCAGTTCATGGTTTGTGGATGTGATTACCCATGAGTCGGCCTTGATGGTGGCCGTTCCTCCCAGCCTGTTATATTCACCGCTTTGAAGGACATTAAGCAGTTTCGCCTGAAGCACCAGTGGGATATCTCCAATCTCATCAAGAAACATTATTCCACCGGAGGCCAGTTCAAATTTGCCTGGCTTCAGCTTATCCGCGCCTGTGAAGGCCCCTTTCTCATAACCGAACAGTTCGCTCTCCAGGAGATTTAGAGGCAGGGCGGCGCAATTTACCTTGATGAATTTTTTCTGCCGCCTGGGAGATGATTCATGCAAAAGACGGGCCACTACATCCTTGCCTGTGCCTGTTTCACCCAACAGCAGGACATTAAGATCCATACTGGAAACCATGGTGACCAGTTCCCGGATCTTTTTGATAGATGGATGATTGCCGATTAGGGGATAGTTCATAATGTGGTAAAGTTTTACATAGTTTTAAATTAAAGTCAAATTATTAGACAGGATTTACAGGATGCACAGGATATTTTTTGCCTTTCCGGAAGAAAAATAAAACATTAGACAGGCCGGCCCTGGCGTGACATCGTTTTTTGCATGTAATAATCTTTCTTATAATGAAGGAGCAATAAAATAGCCATTCAAGATTTTCATTCTGGTCTAGGCCAAGGATTTTCAGGAATTCACTGATTAAAACCATTTATCACGAAAGCACGAAATTTTGAAAGCCCGAAAAAATACTTAGTTTTGATTCTAGCCACAGACACACACAGAATAAAATAGACTGTTTATAAAATTCCCTAACATTTTTATTCTAGCCACAGACATACACAGAATCAAATAGACTGTTTATAAAATTCCCTAACATGTCTTTTACATGAAATATCCAGACGGCTACGCAGTGAGATTTTGTAACTGATTAGATTTGAAACCATTTGTCCATGTCTTTCTGTGTGGGTTTGTGGCGAATACAAAAAAAGCAGGCCAGGTTTTTTAACACCTGTCCTGCTTGTATTAATGTTTGTATTAAATTAAGCCCAAGCAGATCTGCGGTCAGTGCTCATCCTCTGCTCATCAACTAGTTTGAACAGATCGGCATCAGGATGTCTTCTATCCGATCCGGTCCTTCTGTCTTCACGGGATCTTCGATCTTCTGCCCGACGTCTCTCCGGGATGTGATCTGAATAGGAAAAATATCTCCTGTCTATCCCCGACCGCCGTCCACCGTTATCTCTCAATTCCCATATGATCTTGGCAGCGTTCATTTGAATGGTGTCCTTTCAAACGATGGGTTTTAAATGGTTATAAGTTAATAAAAATAGAGGTCAGATGTCTGATATCAGAGGTCTGACGCCGGAAATGCAGCAATTTAATTCAAAATCGATCGTGATTACATGTCAAGTCAAGTGCGGTAATTTATACCGCACCTGACTTTGACATTTGCAAATCACCTTCTTACTTAGTGCTTTGATTCGCATATACCCTATTGCATTTTGGTTAAACAGAGTATTTCAAATGCTCACTCAGCATTTAGTTCTGAGTAAATAAATTCGTTATCGAATTTATGAATCGATGGACTTAACAACCTGCTGGTTCTTTTAAGATCAGCCGCTTAAATATAGCCCGCTCATAAAACTGGCATATTATAACCGCTCTATCCTTGGCAATCCCGAGATCTCTCATCCGGCAATATATATGCAAAGGATTCAAATAGTGTTTTAATGCCGAGCCCATAGAAATTCGCTCCAAGAAGTGATTGCATGTAAAGGATTTAAGGGCTGAAGAAAACATTTAATCTTCAGCCCGTTATCCCCTTAACATTATTTTAAAAACCTCTTTCTGCCTACACCGGCTAACCCAATTAATGCGGTACCAAAAAGAAGCATCTGTGTCGGTTCGGGAACAGACTTGCGGACAAGATAATTCTGTGAACTCATAACAGTAATGGCTTCCTTTGCTTTTACTGTTGGATTAACAGCAAGTATCCAATTAGTACTTGCATTAGCAGGGATGCTTGCAAGGTCTGCTACAATCTCGTTCGCATCTTCCAAAATAGTACTACTTACATAGGAAACATAAAAGTTGCCACTAGTTAAATCTGCAGTACTGTCAAACATCAGTTCCCAAATTGCTATTTGTGCTGCTGCCTTTTTAGTTAAATAATATGTCTCGGCAATATATGCTGCTTTCTCGTATTTAGTAGGATCAAGGCTGTTATCACTAAGGTCACTGTTTACTTCAAGCAGAGTATACCAATTTGATCCAGACAGAGACCATGCATCCTCGACACAGAAGGCCTCATATGCCTGACCGCCAATGACTGCTCCATAATCGAGATAAACAGAATAGATACCAGTAGAATTAACAGTGTCAAAACTTTTAAAATAAAAAGTACCTGTTGGGTTACCAGCGGTTTCTGTTAATTGTACATCTCCGATTATGTCTGCACTAGCATAGAATGGATTTACTAAAAAAACTGAAAATAATAAAATGCCAATAAATTTTTTCATTTGTCCCCCTTTCCTTGTCTTGTTGATTTGGTAAATAATTAATTGGTTAAAAGTTCATAAGGTTAATGGCTTAAGTTTCTCCGTTTATGGTTAAATGAAAATATTTTGTTTGCTATAGATACAGCAATGGATGTGCCATTTGGTAACTACCAATTAAAATTCCATTAATTATTTTACACAATAATTTCAATTAGTTAAATGCCATTGGAGACACTGTTAGAAGAACATCAAAATTATACCCCTAAAGTATGTAAGAAATTACCAATTTAATGTGTAGTTTATTGCCAATGTTGGCAAGAGAATACATGTACAAAAGACGGAAAGTTAGAAATTTCGAACGCTACCAAATGAAAACGAAAACAAACTGTACAAGAAAAAGGTTCAGAAGTGGTCTCTCAAATTATTTCAAAAATTTATTATGTAATTCTTTTAAAACAAATATGCCAAATTATTCTTGAGCTTTAGGTGCGGCTTTGCTTATACCGCACCTCGCTCAATCCATATTAAAGACTCCATTACTACAAGCCTACTTTTCCTCTTATAATCAGAGAGGAAGATAGCCAGATAATAAATCCGACAAATAAAACCTGCCTGAACCTGCGCAATACCCAAAAATCCCAGAGCCGTGAACATATATACAATAGGTTTATATGATGTTGAATAATCGCATTCACATACAATTATCTCATTTAAATATCCAAAGGCGAAAAATATTGGGATAGATTTATATATGCTCTGTTACTTAATAAATCTTCTCCGTCCAATAGCGGCCAAGCCGAATAAACCAGTGCCCAATAGAAACATCGTAGCCGGTTCGGGGACAGATTCAAGTGTAATATTATCAAGCCAATAGTGACAATCCGGATCTATCCCGAGAATGAAGCTTTCTCCATTTTGCAACAATTTTAATGTTTCAGAATTTGTGATAGTAAAAACTACATCATATCGAGGTCGATAACAATTACCATCATTACTTGTATCATCATCAGGATCAGTCCAACCACCAATATAATTGTTGGTATTATTGAATTTCGTGAACCAATCTGGGCTATCTAAACTCATATAATCGTAGTACTGCACCCACCCAAATCCAGCTCCAGATATATACTGGGCGTTTGTGTCGCTATCAAATAAATAGACAGACAACAAATCACCATCCTCATCAATCCAGTCTTGAATATTATGGAAAACAATATTAATCCCCTTGGATAAATCAGCATCAGATGCAAAATCGCTAAATTTCCATGTATATGCATAATAATGATCGAGTCCATCTAATGGAGTAATAGATGCAATTTGTGTAAAACCATCCGGAGTTTCATATTCACCGGAATTATAGGGAATTACGCCTGCTGAAGAAAAATTTATCACACCTAAGACTAAAATTATTGAAAATAAAAATGTTACCAATTTTTTCATTTTAATTTCCTCCTCCTTATAAAAGTTAGTTTATAAAATAAAAAGCTGCTTAATAAAAAACTCGATAAAGGTTATATCCTCTGTTGGAATTCTAAGAGGCCTAAAAGCTATTATTCAAAGGTTAAAAGTTTAGGATCTTGGGTTCACCATTAAGAAGAATTATTTTTGATGGCCTACATTTAGCAATGGATGTGCCAGCATACAAATATAATTCAAAATTTTCCCAATTATTTTTGCCAATAATATCAATATAATAAAGACATGTTTTTTTATTAATAAAATATAGAAGAAATTTCACCCTAGAAGTATGTAAAATATTACCAACTCGCTATTTAGTCTATTGCTAAAGTTGGCAAGATGTTACACATCATAACCGCCAGGAAGCTAGGACCCTGAGAAGCGATAACGCTAAAAAAAATAAGAAGTTAAAAGAATAGAGAAAAGAGAACATCCAGTTTCACTAAAGCTTCCACATTCGCAAAAGCTATGGTGAATAGGTTAGCGGACGGGGAGGTCGGGAAGCAGAAGATGAGAAGTTAAGAAGATGAGAAGATATGAAGTATCGTTGTTAATTGAGTCTATTGTGCTATTTGGGTTGCTTGGGTAGATTGAGTTAATGAAGCCAGGAAGCTGGGACCCGCCTTCGGTCTCATAAGCTTCGGCGAGACAGGTCCGCCTTTCCATCCTCCGTAGTTACGACCTGGCGTGACGGAGGACGGGCGTTCTGGTGAGCTTCCACCTTCGCCCCTTCGATCAGCTCAGGGCTATGGTGGACAGGTCAGCGGACAGCGTTACTTCGAATCTCATATTACATGTGGATCAATAACATTCAAACCGAGAATACCTTTGAAATCTTCAACATTATGTGTGACCAGTGTCTATTAAATGCCTCATAGCCGTTTATCCCATTCTGATCTTATCTGCTGTTGCCACTGAACTGAGTCCACATCGCTTTTCAGCCATCCTAGTAATCTGCTTATTTTTTTAGTGTCCGGCTGAATTTCTTTTTCATCAAGGACAATTAAAAGCAGCTTGCCTTCTCTGGGCAATTTCTTAGGTTCCATGGGATAGATTATTCCTTCTTTAACGACTGCTTCTATTGTATTGTAAGTTGTCATATGGACTCCTTTTCCACAATCTTATGAGAGATTACCTGTTCTGGTGGAAATAATATTTTTTGTCTTTTATTATGATGCTATCGCTTGAAAAAGGCAAGGAGTTTGAATCCGTTGATCCATAAGAAGATGAGAAGATAGAGATAGGATAGATATCGGAAGTCAGAAGTCGGTGGTCAGTTGGAAGGAAAAAGGATAAAGGAGAAAGAGAAAAGGATTTATCACGAAAGCACGAAAATAAGAAATCACGAAATTTAACCACAGACACCAGCCTTCGCTAAAGCTCCTGCCTTCGCCCCTTCGATCAGCTCAGGGCCATGGCGGACAAGTCGGCGGACAGGGAGATCGGGAAAGAATAGAAGATGAGAAGATAAGAAGCAAATCGTAAGTGGTGAGTCGGGAGGAGAACGGTAAGTTAAAAAGAAGTCAGAGATCTGAGGTCAGAGGTCTGTGGTCAGTTGGAAGGGGAAAGGCTAAAGGGCAAAGGTCCGGGGATACAACAAAACTAATCGTTTCTTTTGAGAAGCTGCTGGAGGAAACTTCGATCCTGAATGTCCTTTGGTCTTATTCCCATCTTAGTTTTAATTAGGACTTCAGGAGCAAGGTAGGGAATTTTTACACCCTTAATGACATCATACATAATATGGTCTTCTGCTTCATCGTATTTTATATCACAGGCCCTTCCTAATAGATCTATCGTTATATCCCCGCTGACTCTAACAACGTTGTATTGATATAAATCTTTATCTCCTATCTCCTGTGATTCACCGTCAGGCAGATAGGAAAGAGCACACCTTATTTTTTCAATATTATCAATCGAATCATCAACCAGCAGATCAATATCCCCTGTAGCCCTGATATAACCAAAATGGATTACGGCAAATCCTCCAATAATTACATATTTGACTTTATTTCGATTCAGGTTCTCGCAAAGTGTTACCAGATCCTCTATTGTAGGGATTCTTGAGAACTCTCTAAGATCATCATCTCCATCCATTCATCAGCCTCTTCGAATGTTTTAAATTTATACAGTCCTTTTTTACATACTTTTTTTGTACAGCGAAGTTTACCCACAGTTTTTAACCATTGATCGGCTTCAGATGGGATACTGGAGGCCGGAAGAATTCCTTCATCAACGCCTCTTCTTTTACCTATTTTTTTTTCTTTAGACATCAATTCGATCCAGAAATATTATTTTGATTTCAATTATATGAGAAATCCCCAGCAAAGGTCAATGCTAAAGGACTAAAAGCAGAAGATAAGAGGTTAAGAAGATGAGAAGTTAAAAGGATAGAGGTCGGAAATCGGATATCGGATATCGGAGGTCGGGAAGCAGGTGGAAGGCCAGAAGTTGAGAGACGATGTAAGGCAAGAAGATAAGATGTTAAGAAGATGAGAAGTTAAAAGGATAGAGGTCGTCCGCCTTCGCTCTCATGAGCTTCGGCGCGACAAGGAGGTCTGAAATTGGCACTTTTGAAAGTATTGACACGTTGGTTATACATAAGATATTATATTGGTATAACATCTTTGCAGAAAGGATGGCATATAATGCACATTAACCGGAAAGAACTTTTTAATATGAAAATATTTCCCAAAGGCCAAGTGGTTATACCTATTCATCTCAGGAAAAAATACCATATAGAAATCGGGGATTATGTTGAAGCAATCTCTGAAACTGACGGCATTCTTTTGAAGCCTTTACAACATGGCAAAAATAGAAAAATATTTTTAACGGATGAATTATTCGGGATCTTTAAAAAATACTCTGCCCAAAAAGATATCCCGGGCAAAGATAAAATCACAAAGGCCATGGAAGATTCATTTGTGGAGGGATGGGAAGAATGATAGCGCTTTTGGATACTAATGTGATTATCAGGTTTTTGGTGTCTGACGATGGGCCTGATTACAGGAACCTTTATTCCTTTTTCAAGGCATTGGAGGAAGGGAAGCTAAGAGTCGAGTTAAAAATAATTGTATTATTCCAGGTGATATTTGTTCTCAAAAGTTACTACAAGGTTCCTAAAGAGGATATTGTTAAAAACCTGTTAAACCTTCTGAGCTTTAAAGGCATCAGGCTTGGAGAGAAAAAGATTATTATCCGTGCATTAGAACTGTGGCGTGAGAAAAATCTTGAAATAGTTGACTGCTATTTGATTGCTTCCCTTGAAGGTGACAGTCAGAATCTTTTATATAGCTATGACCACGATTTTGATCGGTTTGATATTAACAGAAAAGAACCTTGAAAGCCTATCCTAATATTTCACCACCCGCTTCGCTAGAGACACGGAGTGCGCAGAGTAATAATAACATCTTGAAATTTAGAGTGAAGTCATCCAATGTTAAGAATAAGTATACTCATTCTTAACATTGGATGACTCCCCTACTACTCACAATACTAACGCATTGCGAATTCTCCTACGTCGAATTTCAAGCTATTAAATAAGAGAATATAATTGAAACCATATCAAATACTACCAAATAGAAATGAGATATAAAGAGCGGATTAAGAGGGGAGATGATCATTCCTCCTGCGGCAAGCAGGACCTGTCCCGCCGAAGTTTTAACGAAGGCGGATGAGATCTTTTCATTTGTCCCGATTTTCTCGGGACAAATGAAAAAACTAAACTCATCTCTGTGTACTCTGCCTGCCGTGCCATCCTGTCCGCCATAGCCTCGGCGAAGGTGGAAGCTTAAGCGTAGGCTGGTGTCTCTGTGGTAAAATCGAGCCTTTCAGTTGTCAATTCGTAACCTTAAAGGTCACATCATCTCTCATTTCCCATCAACTAATTCGGAGAAGAATCTTAATTATTTGACAGGATCAACAGGCCTGCCCTGGCATGACATCGCTGGTTAAATGGCATTGTCATTTTAATAATAGAGCCCAGCAACATATATTCAAGCTTTTTATCA